>Ga0206123_10000416_pt1 | contig 42301 bp, 30 predicted proteins | sample Helgoland_Spring_2_FD_160086 | JGI IMG/M metagenome (GOLD analysis project Ga0206123, IMG submission 160086) | Pelagic subsurface seawater microbial communities from Kabeltonne, Helgoland, North Sea - Helgoland_Spring_Bloom_20160316_1 | ecosystem: Environmental > Aquatic > Marine > Epipelagic ...
CGGTCAAATTCCAGTGGCCATACGCAATCCGAGGGAGCTGGCTCTGATTGAACCCTGGTTCTTTTACCTGGCGCCCACCTGTACATACAGGTCCTCGGGAATTCAGTACCAACACGGTTGTTCTGGCGGGCCCGCCACGTTTTGCTTCAGAATGCACCGTCTTTTTGATCTTCAATCGGCTCCATCGTCAATTCAAAATTCGGCACATCTGCCGCCAAGTCATCGACCACCAGAGCGCTACTCGGACGCGCCAGCCGGTTGCGCACAACCCAAATGAGCCGGTTCTCAGCTCGTGTGATCGCCACATAGGCCAAACGTTTCCAAAGCTGGGTGCCCGCCTCTGTACGGTTCATGCGGGCGGCGACAAAAATATCCGGCGCAAACACCTGTACCGTATCCCATTGAGAGCCTTGAGCCTTGTGAATCGTCACCGCTGCACCATGCAAAAAAGTGGCCCCCATGCGGGCGGCGAAAGGAATGAAGGGTTCTTCCTCATCGGGCATTTCAATCTTGACGATACTGGCGGCACTCAGCTGGGGTTGCTCTGCACCGATGACATGCAGGCGCGAAAATCCAGGTTTACGGCCAGGACCAAGATAAACCACCTGCGCGCCTTTGATCAGACCGCGCGCCTCCAGATCCAACCGCTTTTTGCGGTGCTTCAGAGGAAGCTCGATTCCATCGCAAATCAACGGCTCGCCCGGCAAGAGCTCCTCCATGGGGGCTTGATAGGCCCCGCGGAACGCTTGAATGAGCTTGATCCGAGTCACATTTCTCCACACCAATACGGGCGACCGAGCCATGAGGTCAGATTCAACCCTTTGGCCAATCACCACCCGATCATCGCGCTTGGATGCGTCCTGCACCATCTGCTCAAAATCAGAAAACTGCAAAGAGGGGTCGCCCAAAGCATGGGCCAGATCCAAGATTGGATTGTCCTGAGTCTGGCGATGTACCCGGCTCAACACCAAGCGCCGCTCCTTCGGCAAGGCGTCAAACACCATCGCCCCGGATTGGTTCACCGGCGCCAATTGTGCCGGGTCTCCAAACAAAATCAATGTGGGGAAAATCTCTTTGAGATCTTCCAATTGCTGCGCATCCAGCATGGAGCTTTCATCAACAAAACCGACATCCAAAGGCTCCTCACGGCGCTTCCATCCGGTAATGAAGTCCGAACCGCGCAGCCCCGCCGCCGCCAAAGCGCCGGGAATAGAGGCATTAGAAGAGAAAAAGCTCAATGCCCGGTCTAATGCAAGGTCACTGACCCCTTCGACCTCGGGGCGCGCGCCATTGCCACCGAGCCAATCTGCGATTTTCGCATACTCGGGATCATACATCGGGGTATAGAGAATGCGGTGAATGGTCGTCGCTGGCACACCTCTATTGCGCAACACGCTCGCGGCTTTATTGGTGGGCGCCAAAATCGCCAAGGTACGGCGGTCTTTGCGCGCCCGGGGTTCATAGTCTTCGGACACGATGTTCAGCCCCGCGTCTTTCAGCCCATGATAAAGCTGCGCCAAAAGCAGAGTTTTACCCGATCCAGCCTTGCCGATGACGGCAACAACATTGTCTTTACCCGCTGGCGGCGGGGTCACGCGCCCATTGGTTAGATCCACGCCCGCATAGCGCAGAATTTCACTTATGGTATCATAGGCCTGAGCCTGATCTTCGGAATAGGAAATTGGGGTCTGTGACATGCCTTTGTTTAGCCAATGGCTTGTCGTGGGGCCAGAGCTATTGCGCGTCCCCGGTGGCCGGGAGCAAATTAATTGCTCCCAGAGACTATTTTACCGTGCAACCGCGAGCGTCTCTTCAATAGTGCGCAACCCGCGACGGGACGCCTGCACCAATACTGACATATTGCCCGGCAGATGCTCATTGCGGCGCATTTTCATATGTGCTCCAGGCAGGTCGATCCAATCAAAGGTTTCAGACAAACATGGGTTCAGCTTGTCTTCACACATCAACCGATTGGCCGCGGCGGCCTGCTTGAGATTGGCAAAATGAGAGCCTTGAAGGCGCTTTTGATGCATCCACATGTAGCGCACATCAAGGGTCAAATTGTAACCGGTGGTGCCAGCGCAAATGACCACCATGCCACCTTTTTTGCATACGAAGGTTGAGACAGGAAAGGTGCTCTCTCCGGGATGCTCGAACACCAAATCGGGGTTGTTGCCTTTACCTGTGATCTCCCAAATCGCCGCGCCGAATTTACGGGCCTCTTTGAACCAAGCCGCATATTCCGGGGTATTGACAGTGGGCATTGCTCCCCAGCAATTGAAATCACGGCGGTTGATCACGCCTTTAGCGCCCAGCCCCATGACAAAATCACGTTTACTTTCGTCACTGATGACACCAATGGCATTGGCACCGACCACATTGGCCAATTGCACGGCATAAGAGCCCAGCCCGCCCGATGCACCCCAAATCAATACGTTTTGACCCGGTTTCAACTCATGTGGCGCGTGACCAAAGAGCATTCGATAGGCCGTGGCCAAGGTCAGCGTGTAACAGGCGCTCTCTTCCCACGTTTGATGCTGCGGACGCGGCATGAGCTGTTGGCTTTGAACCCGGGTAAACTGGCTGAACGAGCCATCAGGGGTTTCATAGCCCCAGATGCGCTGGGACGTCGAATACATCGGATCACCGCCATTGCATTCTTCATCATCACCATCGTCTTGGTTGCAATGGACGACAACCTCATCGCCCACTTTCCAGCGCGTGACTTTCGAGCCCACGGCCCAAACGATGCCCGACGCGTCAGATCCCGCGATGTGATAAGGTTGCTTGTGGCCATCGAAAGGGCTGATTGGCACGCCCAATGCGGCCCAAACACCATTGTAGTTAATTCCGGCCGCCATCACCAAGACCAAAACATCGTAGTTGTCCAATTCCGGCACATCCAAGACTTCTTGCAACATGGCCGTATCTGGTTCGCCATGGCGCTCCTTGCGAATGGCCCATCCGTACATTTGTTTTGGTACATGACCCAAGGGCGGCATCTCGCCCAAGTCATAGAGGTCTTTTTTCTCCGCGGTATAGGTGGTCAAGGGTGAGTTTGAATCAAATGGCATGAGAGGCCCCTTACGATATTGCTGCGATGCAGAATCAACCTGCACCTCAATGGGTAAAATCCATTGCGTAATATTGCAACCAATTTTTGCTTTAATTTGTAATTTAATTACTTAGCTAAAATTTTTGATATATGAGATAGGCTGGCCATATAATAGGGCAGGACAGATTTTCCTTTCTCGGTAATAACATAACGCCCCGCGTCATGCACAATCAACTTACGCTGCATCAAATTCAGCACGCCCGCTTCCGCCGCCTCCGTCCAAGCATCTGGAGTGGCTGGCAAATACTCCGGCTCAACCGCCTGCATCACAGCCACAAATGCCGCATTGAGCTCCAATGCGCGCAGAGGCGCTTTATTAATGAGTATCAATGAGATTAGTGGAACTGGCAAAACAGGAATGCCGGCCTCGACCTGCGCCATGATCTCGCTTGCAAGCACAGGCGAGGAGATCGTGCCCCCACCCCGTCTATGGAAGTCTGCCAGGCTAACCGGCCTGCCAAAATGGACCGCCGCATACCCAAAGCGCTTATACCGGCCGGTCAACCAAAGCCAAAATTGCTGCGCCATAAATCGCGCAATCACTGAGATATTGGCGCCAAAACGCCTTTGGCCGCGCTTGCCAGCGGCCAACAAAATATAATCCTCTAAGACCCGATCGTAATTGATCGAGACTGGCACGAAAATTACGTCCCGAGTCTGCGGTTCCCAACCGGAAATAACATAGTTCAGAAAACCCAAACGCGGCGGCGCCAAACGCCCATCCAGTGACAGACCGCCCTCAAGAAACACCGCTTGCGTCACCCCGCCCTGCGTCGCCATTTGCACATAGCGGGCCAGAACCCGCCGATACAGCGACCCTCGCGACTTGCGGCGAATAAAAAATGCGCCCATTGCGCGAATGAGCAAGCTGATCGGCCAGATCCGCGCCCATTCGCCCACCGCATAAGACAAAGCAGATCGTTTTGAGGCCAGATAAGTCACTAGAACATAATCCATATTTGAGCGATGGTTCATGACAAACACCACAGTTGCCTTGGGGTCTAGACCGCTCAAGACATCCTCAAAACGCCCAATTCGCACCCTGTAGAGCGTCTCGCTGAGAAAGCGAGCAATAGTGCTGGCGACGGTAAAATAGACCGTCGCACTAAAAGACGGTACAATTTCTCGCGCGTATTTCCGAGCCTCTTGAAAGGCGACATTCTCCGGGATGCCCTTTTTGGAGGCATGATCATTGACCGCCTGCATCACATCTGGATGATAAAGCAATCTTTGAATCATATCATGGCGGCGGGCCAATTTGAACGGCTCAATTGGACGGTCTAAACGCGCGTTCAACCGGCTGACCACTCGTTGCATTCTGCGCCGGAAAAACCACCGCACCGAAGGAATCAAGGCCCGCTCCAAAGCGGCAATCGCAGCAAAAACCGCCGCGATCACCACAAACCACATCGGAAGCTCGATTGTCTCAAACATCCGGCCAACCTGCCTGAAAAGGCAGGTCTGCGCCAGATGGAAAAATTGCCGCGTTGCAGCGAATTGACAGGGTGGGATTATTCCTCCATTAAATTGAAATGCGCAATTATATTTCGTACACAAGAATGAGAGGCTCGTCATGACCCAAGTGCAAAAAGATCGTCCCTGGTTGTTTCGAACATATGCAGGCCATTCTACGGCCGAGGCTTCGAATGCTCTGTACCGCTCTAATCTCGCCAAAGGGCAAACCGGCCTATCCGTAGCCTTTGATCTGCCGACACAAACCGGCTACGACAGCGACCACATCTTAGCGCGCGGAGAAGTCGGTAAAGTAGGCGTGCCCATCAGCCATTTGGGGGATATGCGCACGCTATTTGCAGATATCCCACTTGATCAGATGAACACCTCCATGACCATCAATGCCACAGCACCTTGGCTGCTGGCGCTTTATATTGCCGCAGCCGGTGAACAATGCGCCGATATCAGCGCGCTACAAGGCACTGTGCAAAATGATATCATTAAGGAATACCTGAGCCGAGGCACCTATATCTGTCCGCCCAAACCTTCCTTGCGGATGATCACGGATATCGCCGCTTACACGCGCGCGCACCTGCCTAAATGGAATCCGATGAACGTCTGCTCTTACCATTTGCAAGAGGCCGGCGCGACACCAGAGCAGGAGCTGGCCTTCGCCCTCGCAACAGCAACTGCAGTTTTGGACGACCTCAAAGGCAAAGTGCGCGAAGAACATTTTGGACAGATGGTTGGGCGGATCAGCTTTTTCGTGAACGCCGGCATCCGTTTTGTCACTGAAATGTGCAAAATGCGCGCGTTTGTTGATCTGTGGGATGAAATCTGCCGCGAGCGCTATGGGGTGAGCGACCCGAAGATGCGGCGTTTTCGTTATGGCGTTCAGGTCAACTCTCTGGGCCTGACCGAACAACAACCGGAAAACAACGTCTATCGAATCTTGATTGAAATGCTGGCCGTTACCCTGTCCAAGAAGGCCCGCGCCCGAGCTGTGCAATTGCCCGCTTGGAATGAGGCTTTGGGCCTGCCCCGCCCCTGGGATCAGCAATGGTCGCTGCGGATGCAACAAATTATGGCCTATGAAACCGATCTATTGGAATATGAAGATCTGTTTGACGAAAATCCCGCGGTGGAACGCAAAGTCGGAGCTCTCAAGGAAGGCGCACGGGCGGAGCTGGCGCTTATCGATTCTATGGGCGGAGCCGTGGAGGCGATCGAATATATGAAATCGCGTTTGGTCGAATCTAACGCCGCGCGGATTAGGCAAATTGAGAGCGGCGATATGACTGTGGTCGGGGTCAACGCCTATCAGAACGGCGAAGCCAGCCCGCTCACCTCGGGCGATGATGCGATCATGACAGTGGATCCCAGGACCGAAGCCGAGCAAATCGAGCGCCTCACCCGCTGGCGAGATGCGCGAGATGCGCAAGCCGTGTCCGATGCGCTTCAGGATCTGCGCACAGCCGCGCTCGATGGCAGCAACATTATGCCACCCTCTATTGCCGCCGCGAAAGCCGGGGTCACCACGGGCGAATGGGGCGATGTACTGCGCCAAGCATTCGGTCAATATAGAGGCCCTACAGGTGTCAGCGGCACCCCGTCCAATCGTACGGAAGGCTTAGATGACATTCGCGATCAAGTCGCGGCGGTCAGCGATCGACTGGGACGCAAGCTGACGTTTTTGATGGGCAAACCGGGTCTGGATGGGCATTCCAACGGCGCAGAGCAAATAGCAACCCGTGCCCGTGATTGCGGAATGGAGATTTCTTATGAGGGCATCCGCCTCACTCCAGACGAGATCATCACAGCCGCGCGCGACGGCGCGGTGCACGTGATCGGCCTGTCTATCCTTTCCGGTTCACATATGCCTTTGATGGAAGAGTTGATGGCCAAGCTACGCGCGGCTGAGCTGAACCATATTCCGGTGATCGTGGGCGGGATTATTCCCGATGAAGATGCACACAAGCTCCGCGCAATGGGAATCGCGCGCATCTACACGCCCAAGGACTTTGAGCTCAATCGGATCATGTTCGATATTGTGGCCCTCACCGATCCCGGCCCGGACGGCATTGCGGCACAATAGCCAGGCGCAGCCCGGTGTCATCACCCGGCAAAGCCATTTAGTCTGGCAGCTGGGTTATGCAGGGGTCTTTCAGTAAAAACTTTGCGGATCAATGTCTATCGATAAGCGGAGCGCATTAGGAAATTTGAATTGGGCCGACCAAGCGCTCAAAGCTGATTGAATAGGGGCGTTTTTTTCCGCCTTGATCAAGAGACGCACCCTGTGGCGCCCGCGGATGCGGGCAATAGGGGCCGGTGCCGGCCCAAAGATCTGTGCGCCGATATCCGTCAAGGGCTGGCAATTGCGCGCCATGGCCTGCGCCACCTCAAAAGCCTCCTGCGCATCGGGCGAAGATAAAACAACCCCGACCAAACGACCATATGGCGGCACACCGGCCTGTGCACGCGCTTGCGCTTCAGCGCTCCAAAAGGCCTCTTCATCGCCGTCCAGAATTGCACGAATTACCGGGTGTTCAGGCTGATGGGTTTGCAATGCCGCAACGCCCGGCTTGTCAGACCGACCGGCACGTCCAGCCACTTGGCGCATAAGCTGAAAGGTACGTTCTGCGGCTCGCAAATCTGAACCTTGCAGCCCCAAATCGGCATCAATCACACCGACCAAGGTTAACTTTGGAAAATTATGCCCTTTCGCGACCAGCTGCGTTCCAATGATCACATCCACCTCACCAGCCGCGAGTTTGGCAATTTGCTCCTTAAGTGCGCGGGCAGAGCCAAATAAATCTGACGAGAGAACCGCGACTTTCGCTTCAGGAAAGAGCGCTGTGGCCTCTTCCGCCAACCGTTCCACACCAGGCCCGACCACAGCCAAACGATTCTCCGCCGCACAACTGGGGCAAATTTTTGGCACTGGCTTGCTTGCGCCACATTGGTGACACATCAAACGCTTCTGAAAGCGATGCTCGACCATCCGCGCATCGCAGTGATCGCAGCCCACTTGATCGCCACAAGCCCGGCAGAGGGTGATTGGCGCATAACCACGGCGATTGATAAAAAGTAAAGATTGCTCCCCCGCCCAGATGCGTGCCTCAACCATCTTTTGCAAACTGGGAGATATCCATCGGTCCGCCGGCAAATTTTCTTGCCGCATATCAATCGCCATCATCTCCGGCAAAACCGACACACCAAAGCGACTTTTCAGTTCGATTTTCGTATATTTTTTGGCCTCCACATTGGCCCAACTTTCGAGACTGGGCGTTGCACTGGCCAGCACCACCTGCCCGCCGACCAAAGACGCGCGCAGCACAGCCATGTCGCGCGCGTTATACAGCACGCCGTCTTCTTGTTTGTAGCTGCTGTCATGTTCCTCATCGACGACGATCAGGCCCAAATCTTGAAACGGAAGAAACAGGGCCGACCGCGCGCCCACAACCATTTGCGCGTGACCTTGCCCTACCATTTTCCAAGTGCGGCGGCGCTCCGTCATCGTAACGCCCGAATGCCATTCCGCTGGGCGCGCGCCGAAGCGGGCCTCCACACGGGTTAAAAATTCTGCTGTCAAAGCGATTTCAGGTAACAAAACCAAGGCCTGTCGCCTCTCTTTGAGACAGCTGGCCACCGCCTCCAAATAGACCTCCGTTTTCCCCGATCCCGTGACACCTTTCAAAAGCGTCGTGCGATAGCCCACGGTATTTGCCTGCAATTGTGCAACCGCATGGGCCTGATCCTCTGACAGGCTCTTGCCGGGCAAGCCCGGGTTTAAATGCGCAAAGGGCATGTCTTGCGGCGTGGCCATCTCTGCCACTGCTCCCAGTTTCACCAGGCCTTTAACCACCGATGCGGTCACGCCTGCCGCCTCTGACAGTTCCTTCAGCGTAAAGCTCAGCTCTGCAAATTCTTCCAAAACCGCGAGCACTTTTTGCCTTGCGGCGGTCATTCGAAGCTCGGTCTGCGCACCCAAGCGGTAAACCTGCCGCATCGAGGGCGGATCGCCCAAGCCCGGCGCGCGCGTGGCCAAGCGCAGCATTTTCGACATAGGTGTGAGCGTATAGTCCGAGACCCGGCGCAGGAATTCTGCCATACTCTGTTGCATGGGCGCCACATCAAGCACGCGGATCACGGGGCGGATCTTGGCGTGGTCATAATCCCCCGCGCCAGCCCCCCAAACGACACCTAAGACCTTTCGTGGTCCCAAAGGTACCTCAACGAAAGCCCCCTGCCAGCATCCACCTTCCGGCGCCTTATAATCAAGCACCCTATCCAGCGGTTGGCTGGTTAGGACGGCGACCAAGTCACCTTGATGAAAAAATTGGGGCTCTGACACGACATTTCCTTAACAGCAGGGCTTTTAGTGCCCTAAAAACTCCGATAAAGCTTGCCCCAACGAGGGCCAACCTATCAAGGACATACGCCATGAAATTTTTTGTTGATACTGCTGAAATAGACGCAATTGCCGAATTGAACGATTTAGGCATGGTCGACGGGGTGACAACTAACCCCTCTTTAATTTTAAAATCTGGCCGTGATATTATTGAAGTTACACGCGAGATTTGCCAATTGGTCTCCGGCCCGGTCAGCGCCGAAGTGGTTGCGACCGAAGCGGAATATATGATCGCCGAAGGGCGCAAGCTGGCGGAAATTGCCTCAAACATCACGGTCAAATTGCCGCTGACATGGGACGGTCTCAAGGCTTGTAAGACCCTGTCGAGTGAAGGCAAAATGGTGAATGTCACCCTCTGCTTCAGCGCCAACCAAGCGCTTTTGGCCGCCAAGGCCGGGGCAACCTTCATAAGCCCCTTCATCGGCCGCCTAGATGACGTGAACATCGACGGTATGGATTTAATCGCAGATATCCGCCAGATTTATGATAACTTTGGATTTGACACGCAAATATTGGCAGCTTCTATCCGCACCGTTAACCATGTCACTCAATCGGCCTTAATTGGAGCAGATGTGATCACAGCGCCGCCAAATGTAATCAAGTCCCTTGCAAATCATCCGTTAACCGACAAGGGTTTAGAGCAATTTATGTCGGATTGGGCAAAAACAGGTCAGAAAATTCTCTAACCTATGGTAAACTTGTCCGCAGCCCATGTAGGACAACCATCGCATCAGTGAATGGGACAGCCATGACACCGCAAACCGCAGCACAAGCCGAAGATATCTTACGTGATATCATCACTAAGAACCCACGGATCGTTCTTGACGCCCCGGATGTCATGCGTGCGCTACTGGCATCTCATGATGAAACCTTAGGGCAGAACATCGTAGACTTGCGCAGCGTTGCCATGCGACGGCTTGAGGCGCAATTGGGCCGGCTTGAGGAAACCAACCGTTCTGTTATTGCAGCCGCTTACGACAATCTCGCCGGCACGCAACAAGTCCATCGGGCCTTACTGAAAATCATGGAGCCGACAGATTTTGGCGGGTTCTTGACCATGATCGGCACAGAGATGGTTGATATATTGCGGATAGATTACGCCTGTTTGATTCTAGAAACTCAAAATCAAAGTCCCAATCCCAGCCTCGCGCAGCTGGGCCCTGTTGTGAAACCTGCGCCTTTGGGCTTCATCGCCCATTACCTGTCCCCAAGTTTGGAGGAAAAAGTAACCCTGCGCACCGTCACGGACACAGATATTTTTGTCTATCCGCAAGACGTCACACCCGTGGGGTCTGAAGCTTGTTTGCGGCTTGATTTTGGCGCGGGCACCCTGCCCGGACTGTTGATCCTCGCGGCCAAAGATGCCGAGCAATTTTCTCCCGCCCAAGGAACAGATTTGCTGACATTTTTTGCAACAATCTTTGAGCGCGCCCTGCGCCGGTGGCTGGCATAGGGGGCGATGATGTCACAGAGGTCTGACCTCACCTTGATATCACCAGCCATTCGCGACGTGCTGCGGCATTGGCTGTCGCATGAGCGCGCTTTGAAATCTGCGGCCGATAACACCCTTATTGCCTACGCAACCGATGTGGCTAGATTTACCGCTTTCATGGCCGAGCATAGCGGCGATCGGCAAGGGCTGGCGCCACTGGCCGCCATTTCGACACGGGACATGCGTGCCTGGATGGCACATGAGCGCAGCCGCGGCGTGAGCAGTCGCAGTTTGGCGCGTGCGCTCTGTGCAGTCAAAACGTTCTTTCGTTGGCTCGCAGAGCGACATGCGCTTGAACCGACAGCCGTCTTATTGGCACGCGCGCCAAAGTTCGAACACAAATTGCCCCGCCCTCTGGCGGAGGATGCCGCTCATGCAATGATTAAGACCGTCGAGGTTCAGGCCCAAGAAGATTGGATTGCCGCCCGCGATGTGGCCGTTTTAACCCTGCTTTATGGCTGCGGTCTGCGAATATCTGAGGCACTCGGATTAACCGGGGCAGATCATCCCTTGCCCGAAGTCTTGCGCATCACGGGCAAAGGCGGCAAACAGCGTTTGGTGCCAGTTTTACCGGTCGCCCGTGCCGCTCTCACGCGATATGCAGAGCTCTGTCCCTTTCATATCGGAGCAAAAGATCCGATCTTTCGAGGAAAACGCGGCGGCGCATTAGGGCCAGGATTAGTTCAAAAATCCATGCGCATAGCGCGGATGCAATTGGGTTTGCCCGCAAGCGCCACCCCGCATGCCATGCGCCACTCCTTTGCCACGCATCTGCTCAGCGCCGGCGGTGACCTGCGCACCATCCAAGAGCTGCTCGGCCATGCTTCGCTTTCAACCACGCAGAGCTATACCGCCGTCGATACCGCTCGCTTGATGGATGTTTACAACGCCGCCCATCCCAAAGCTTAATTGCCACTTGATGGCAATTGCGCCTATACGGGTGTATGGATATTCGAATTAAAGCCTTGGCGGTTCACTTGCTGACTGCAACTGGAGCTGTTTTTGCAATATTGGCAATGCTGGAAGCGGTCAATGAAAAATGGGACATGATGTTTGTCTGGTTGGTGGTCGCATTTTTCGTTGATGGGATAGATGGCCCCTTGGCCCGTCGCTATGACGTCAAAACTAATGCACCGCTTTTTGACGGGGTGCTGCTCGATTTGATCATTGATTATCTCACCTATGTATTCATTCCTGCCTATGCGCTCTTTGCCAGTGGCCTGTTGGCCGGGTGGTCCGGCTGGATAGCGATCATTGTCATCACCTTTGCAAGCGCGATGTATTTCGCAGATAAGCGCATGAAGACGAAAGACAACTCCTTCCAGGGCTTTCCAGGCGCTTGGAATATGGCGGTGATTGTAATCTTTGCCACCGAACCTAACCATTGGGTCATTCTTGCGGCAGTTTCGCTCTTGGCCGTTTCGATGTTCCTGCCGCTTAAATTTGTCCATCCCATGCGCACGGAGCGCTGGCGCCCTTTGACCCTGCCCATTGCTTTGGCTTGGGTGGGCTTCGCGGCTTGGGCAGCTTGGGGCAATTTCACCGAGGTTTATGTGGCCAATCTCGGCTTGGTGGCCTGTTCGGCATATTTATTATTTGCCGGTATTGTCCAGCAAATGACTGCGGATTCTTAAAAACGCGTGAGTACTACCCCGGCGACAATCACCAGCCCAGCCAGACTCTTGGTCGGACCCATCGGGTCTTTGAAGAAAAACCAGCCCAACAGCATGGCAAACAGAATGGAGCTTTCACGCAACGCGGTGACCAGGGCGATGGGCGCTTCTGTCATCGCCCAAACCACAATCGCATAAGCAATAAAGGAAGCAAATCCGGCCAAAAATCCAAGCGCGACCTGCCCGCCTCCCCGCGGAAGCACCGAACGACCGCGTAACGCCAAAATTACGGGTGTGTAAAACACCGCCGAGAAAATCAGCAACCACGAGACATAGGCCAGCGCATCCCCCATCACACGCGCGCCCAGCCCATCCACCAAAGAATAGCCCGCCGTGGCGACCGCTGACCCAAGCGCCAGGGGAATGAGCCGGCGATCCTCACCAGAGCGGAACACCCCATGGGCCATCAAAACGATCCCAATTCCCAAAACCAAAATCCCCAGCAAATCCAAACCACGCAACGAATCAATGCCAAAACAGAGGCTGACGATCAAAACGATCAGCGGCGCAGCGCCGCGGGCGATTGGGTAGACCCGGCTTAAATCACCGCGCTCATAGGCAAAGCCCAGGAACAGTTGGTAAAACATGTGAATAAGGCCCGAGGCAGTGAGCCACAACCATGCCGCGCCCTGTGGCACCGGAACAAAGGGGAGAATACAAAGCCCGAAGAACCCGTGAGCCAGAGTCAAAAGCAGCATGCCCGATTGCTTGTTCTGTCCAGTTTTGACCAAAGCATTCCAGCTAGCATGCAACACGGCGGCAAACACTACCGAGCTGAACACTAGCCCAGTCACGGCGTCCGCACTTTGCAAACGAAAACGGGGCGCGCACGGCCCCCCGCCCCGAAATCACATAGCGACCTAGCGCAGCGCAGCATCGCAGCGCCCGCAGACACCGGCATTACTGTGTCGACCCACATCGGGAAGAATTTTCCAACAACGTTGGCATTTTTTACCGCTGGCCTTGGCAAAGGACACTGCCACCCCATCTGTGTCTTCCAAAACAAAAGCAGCCTCTGGCGCTGTCTCGGTCGAAATTTCAATGCCAGATGTGATACACAAATCTGCGAAGCTCACAGATTTCAACACCTCTGCCACATCTGCAGATACATAAACCACCGGCGCCGCCTCAAGGCTGGAGCCGATGTTCTTTTCACGCCGCTCCACTTCCAGCGCCCCGGTGACCACACGGCGCACCTTGCGGATGCTGGACCATTTTTCAGCCAAATCAGGATTGGACCAGCTTGAAGGGGTCTGCGGCATATCTTGCAAATGCACCGAACTGCCCTCCTCCCTTTGCCGCTCCAGCCAAACCTCTTCCATCGTGAAGGTCAAAACCGGGGCCAGCCAGGTCGTCAAACGTTGATACAGGATATCCAATACCGTCCGAGCGGCGCGGCGTTCTGGGGTATCGCTATCACAATACAGCACGTCTTTGCGAATATCGAAATAGAATGAGGAGAGATCGACGGTTGCGAATTGGAACAAGGCTTGGAAAACCCCTTGGAAGTCATAGGCCGCATAGCCCTCCCGCACGTTGGCATCCAATTGCGCCAAGCGATGCAAAACCCATTGCTCCAGCTCCGGCATTGCCTCGGGGGCCACCTGGTCTGCTGGGGTAAAATCCGCCAATGAACCGAGCATAAACCGCATCGTATTGCGCAAACGGCGATAGCTATCGGCCACACCTTTGAGAATCTCCGGACCAATCCGCAGATCACTGGTGTAATCGGACTGCGCCACCCAAAGACGCAAAATATCCGCACCATATTGCCGGGTGACATCCTCCGGCGAAACCGTATTGCCGATTGATTTAGACATCTTCATGCCCTTTTCATCCAGCGTGAAACCATGGGTAAGAACACCCCGATAGGGCGCGCGGCCCTGCGTACCGCAAGATTGCAGCATTGAGGAATGGAACCATCCACGATGTTGATCTGTGCCTTCAAGATAGAGGTCAGCTAAGCCATCTTCAGACCCATCTGCTCGGTCGCGCAAGACAAAAGCATGCGTGGATCCGCTATCAAACCAAACATCCAGGATATCAAACACCTGCGTATAGTCTTCAGGAGCCACAATATCGCTCAAAAAGCGCTCTTTTGCGCCTTCGTGATACCAAGCATCCGCCCCTTCAGCCTCAAAAACGTCCAATACGCGGGCGTTCACTTCGTCATTGCGCAGCAGATAATCGTCATCTGTGGGCAGGCTGCCATTTTTGGTAAAACACGTCAAAGGTACCCCCCAGGCACGCTGGCGCGACAAGACCCAATCAGGTCGAGCTTCAATCATCGAATACAGCCTATTGCGCCCGGTCGTCGGGGTCCAAGTGACCAGCTCGTCAATGGAGGTCAGCGCCCGCTCACGGATGGTCTGGCCATATGTGTCTTGCCCGTCGTTGACCGGCTTGTCGACGGCGGCAAACCATTGTGGCGTATTGCGGTAAATCACAGGCGCCTTAGAGCGCCAGCTGTGTGGGTAGCTGTGCTTTATTTTACCGCGCGCAAGCAATCCACCCACTTCGGCGAGTTTCTCAATGATCGCGCCATTGGCATTGCCCTCTTTGCCATTGGGCTTGAGAATTGCCTTGCCACCGAAGAATGGCAGATCAGCGCGGAAACGCCCATCTTCCATCACGTTATAGGTAATCACCTGCTCCAACATGCCCAGGTCGCGATAGAGCTCAAACTCTTCCATCCCGTGCGAGGGTGCACAATGCACAAATCCCGTGCCTTCACTGTCGGTGACAAAATCAGCCGCGCGGAAGTCGCGGATGCCATCCCATTCGCCCTCACCGCCGTCAACACCATGCAAAGGGTGGAGCAACTGGATCTTCGCCAAATCCTCGGGCGTGATATCACACAGGCGGCGATACATCGACGGCTCAAGCCGCGCACGGCCCAAGACATCTTCGGCCAATGCATCTGACAAAATAAACCGCTCACCGATCCGCGCCCAACATTCCTCAGGCCGGCCGATTACCTCATAAAGCCCATAGAAAATTCCCGCACCATAGACCACGGCCTTATTCGACGGCATGGTCCACGGCGTCGTGGTCCATATCACAACTTTGGCACTGTCTAATGTCGCATCACCCGTGCCAACCACCTGAAATTTAACCCAGACTGTAAAACTTTCCTTGTCGTGATATTCGACCTCAGCTTCCGCAAGCGCCGTCTTTTCAACAGGCGACCACATCACAGGTTTTGAACCTTGATACAGTGTGCCATTCATCAAAAATTTCTGAAATTCCGCCGCAATCACCCGTTCCGCATGAAAATCCATAGTCAAATACGGATTTTCCCATTTGCCGGTGATGCCAAGTCGCTTGAATTCCTCGCGTTGGATATCAACCCAACCCGCGGCAAATTCCCGGCATTCTTGACGAAATTCGACGATCGGAACCGCGTCTTTATCTCGGCCTTTTTTTCGGTATTTCTCTTCTATTTTCCACTCAATGGGTAAACCGTGACAATCCCAACCTGGGATATAGCGCGCATCTTTGCCCATCATTTGTTGCGAGCGGACCACCATATCTTTGAGTATTTTATTTAGTGCGTGGCCAATATGCAGGTTGCCATTGGCATAGGGCGGCCCGTCATGCAGGGTAAAACTTTCACGACCGGTTTTTTCCCGCAACCGGTCATAAATGCCGATCTCTTCCCAACGGGCCAGCCATTCGGGTTCGCGCTTTGGCAGGCCGGCGCGCATGGGAAAATCTGTCTTAGGCAGATTGAGCGTATCTTTGTAGTCAGTTGCTTGCTCGGACATATCTCGTCTCATCTTTTATAAACTGGGGAAAGGCGGCGCGGTGGGCTCCAACGCCTTTGGCCCGGCAGCTGCATTGTCACAGTGCCGGGGATATAATTCGTAGAATGATCAATATCCGTTCCATCTTGCCCAGATTATAGGCCCCTCTGTGCCGCTGCACAACTGGCTTGACGCAGAGAGTTTGCCACAGGGCTGAAAAACACTTCAGCGCGTCCGATCCGACACGAAAACGCCCAAAAGCGCCCGCTTCATGATGCCAGTCACGCTGAGTGATGCACCGGCTTGAAAGGCGAGGGGACGGCACAGCTGAATGGCCGCGATGCCGACGCGCGCGGTCAAAGCACCATTGATAACTCCTTCGCCGAATTTTCTGGAGAATTTGGCCAAAATAGACCCGCCTGCAAGCGAACTGATGAGATCATCACCAATGGCCACGGCCCCCGTTGCCATCACATGCGCCAAGACAAGACGCGTCAAACGCCAACTGCCGAAAAATCCTGATCGACCACCATATATTTCTGCAATTTTGCGGATCATCCGCAGATTCGTGATCAATGTTACGATCACATCCACCAAAGCCAGCGGCATCAAGGCGGTGAGGGTTGTCACCTACCAAGCCGCCGCCTCGATATTTTGTTTGGCTAAACGGTCCAACGGGGACCAGAACGCGCGCTCTGCCGCTTCCATCATTGCATCGGCATCAAATAGTTCTGCTTTTTGCTCTGCAAACCGTGCCGCATCCAAACGATAACTGTCGAGCTTTGCTGCAATTGCCAAATTCGCATCGGCGGGGTAATGGCAACCCCATGCCTCGATATGCTTTGAAAATTGAATATAATGGCCAGGGGTTCTATGGCTGGCAACGGCAAAATGACCTGCCCACCGTGCAAAATGCGCTGGAACAAGCCTTGGCACAGCTGGAGCCCGATCTGCCAAGCATTGCCGCTGCTGGCCGCACCGACACCGGCGTGCATGGGCTGGGACAGGTCGCCCATTGCGACATGCGCAAGCCTTGGGATCCAGTAAAGCTGAAAGGCGCACTGAACTATCATCTGAAACCCAATCGCATTGCCGTGCTCGATTGCCGGCAAGTGGATCCAGATTGGCATGCCCGGTTTTCCGCCATTGGCCGCGATTACCTGTTTCGGCTCGTCTGCCGTTCTGCTCCGGTGACACATGATGCCGGTTTAGTCTGGCAATCCAGACACCCGCTGGATGCAGAAGCCATGCGAGCGGGCGCCGCATTTCTTGTGGGGTCCCATGACTTCACCACGTTCCGCTCAACCATGTGCCAAGCAAAAAGCCCGATCAAAGCCTTGGATGTCTTGGATATCACCACCCACGATTACCCGCAGGGCCAAGAGATTCGCTTCCACGTCAAAGCCCGCAGCTTCTTGCACAATCAGGTGCGCAGCCTGGTCGGCACACTAGAACGCGTTGGCGCTGGCGCTTGGCCTCCCGAGCGGGTTGCAGAGGCATTGGCGGCCCGCAAACGCGGAGCCTGCGGACCAGTTTGCCCGCCCGATGGGCTCTATCTGGAACATGTGCGTTATGACGAGGACGTATTCAGCCCGTCCTAGTCATTATCATTCAAACCAGCCCCAGCCCCTCCAAGGCGGGAGGCATCGGTTTCGGGCACATAGGTCAATGCGGCGAAACTGGAGACCTGCTGCCAAATTTCCGGCGCCACAACACCACGCGACACCTCTGGACGCAACACCTCTGGTCCGATGAACACCACATCCGCCCCGTCAGCCGCAATCGACAGGCCGCGGGACCGCGCGAGCGCATTAGCCAGATCACAGGCCGCCATGCCGCACATACGAACCGGCTTCACTCCGAGAGCCGCCGCATCCGCACAGGCCGAAAAATCACGGAGCAGTGATGCCGCATGCACAGTCAAGCCTTCGGAAAAATCAAATTGCGCGGTTTTGATCGGCTGGGCCAAATGTGGCAGCAAAGCTTCCAAAGCATCCGGAGTTTTGACCAGCGCCACAGCCACCTCTTGCGCCTGTGCCATTGGAATACCGACGCCCCGGCACGCTTTGAGCACGAGCATTTGCAGCTCATTGGACGAAGCAATCACGGCGCAGACACCGGAAGCCACCAATCGTCGCAAGCATGCCCATCGGCCAAATCTGCTGCCAGAGGCGCCCCTTGCGCCAATGTTATCCGCGTCCAGAGCTGTGATTTCGGGTCAAATTTACTGGCCCCAAAAAACGACAATTTACAGCGTAGCATATCAATTGGCGCCATATCTGCGTCCACAAGATTATCGCGAATTTCCGAGTATTGGTTTTGAGCCAAAGCCTGCACCCGCTGCACGGCATAGCGATGCTCAGGAAATTGAGTCAAAAACTGCCAAATTGGACCGCTATGACCCGATAAGTCCTTAGCGAGGGCGTGGATGCGCCTTGCGATATCAAGTGGGCTTTCCCGATCAGCGCCCGGCTCCGATTGACGCTGCCCGATGCGCGGCTCCAACTTAGTTTCAGATACGTACCAAAATTGCGCGCTGGCTTGTGGATCTGTGAAATCAATCTCGGTTGCAAATTCGCAATGGGCCTGCAAAAGCGCGCAGAGCTCTTCACAGCTCATCTGTACCTGCAAAACAGGGTCAAACGGATTGGCCATGCACTCGGTCAGCCCATCCACCAAATCGCTAAACGGCTCGATCAGCCAGCTGACGGTCAATTCTTGCAAATCGCAGCTGCCGGCGCGGCTGCGCTCCAAAATCGCATCAGCGGCGCCGTCCTGGCATAGCCCGAACTCTGTCAGCCCCTGCGTAAGGTAAGCCCATTCCTGCCGCAGCGTGACAATCCGCGCTTGATGCATCGGGTCTGGGATATTCCACTCAAGCAAGTGTTGCGCGGCCCGGCGCGCCAAGGTCATCAACCTCTGTGCCGCATCTGCATCGATCTGCGCGGCGCGGACCCGCGCCAAAGCGGTCTCACGGCACATCATCCAAGAGTGCAGCAAGAGCGGATGAGACACCAAAAACGGCGCCATGCCCAAGCCTGTTGAATTACCAATACCAAGTTGCCGTTTCACCCGCGCCGGAAGAGGCGCCCCCCCCATGTGCTCGATCAAATCGTGGGTGAACGTGCGAATTAGCCAAACTGTGAGCATTTCGGCCATAAAGGGCCCTTCAAGCCCCGGCCTCTGCGCGACGTCGCGCCGATCAGCAATGCCAAACTTGCCATTGCCATAAACTGCTGTGGTGCGCATCAAATAGCCGATCTGATGGATCATCCCCATCGGCAAAGCACTGCCAGCACGCAGGGCGCTGACAATTTGCTCAAACAAGCGGACAGATTTATTGGCACGCGACAGGCACAGATCTTTTTGTGTGAACCTGCCCGCCTCTTGCAGGGGAGCTTGGCTCGACAGACGGGCAATCTCCGCAGCATCCGGCACGCCATCGTATAGCACAAAGGCGGCATCCCATGCCTCAGCAATCACCCGGTCAGTGCGCATATCAGGGTCTAGCGGCTGAGTGATGGCAAAGAGCGAGTAGCGGTGCCGGCCCAGTGTCACCGTGTAAACTGCCGTGCCATAGCCATCGCCATCAATCTGCCAATGCGGTCGGCTTACCTGGCTGCCATCCGCAATCAGACGGCGGGTCAATGTGCGTAAAAAGGACAGGCGCGAGGGAAACATAGACCCCATACGGCTCAACCGCATCACCTCATCGGCTGGGCGCAAATCACTCTGATCCATCGCAAAATCTTTCATTATATTACAAAGGCCTCTTGCCAAAAATTCATCCAATTGTCCCCCATCAGGCCCGCGACGTCTACCTCTGTCATGCCCGCCGCCAGTAGCCCCGGCGCCAAGCCAGGGAAATCGCGGTTGTCGCCAAACCAACTTGGGCAAGCGGGAAAGACCGCGGGCGGTGCAGGATGCTTGCGCCAATGGCCATTCCGCATCCAATTCACCACGCTGTCGGGTTGATCTTGGCACAGATCTGACCCAATTCCAAACATTCCAGCCCCATATCGTTGCATCATTTCCTGCGCCATTTCTGCGAAGTCAGTCAAGCTACAGTCGCTGCCACCACGCAGGTGATGCGGGTAGAGTGAAAAGCCAACCATGCCGCTGCGCTCAGACAAGGCTTGCAGCAAATCATGGTGCAGATTTCGCGGCGCGGGATGCCATGCATCTGGATTAGCGTGGGTCACGGTGACGGGACGCAAAGAATAATCTACCACATCCATCGCGGTTTGGTGACCCGCATGTGACAAATCAATGACCATGCCCACCCGGTTCATTTCGTTGACCACTTCACGGCCAAAAGCGGTAAGGCCGCTGTCATTTGGCTCGAAACAACCAGCGCCAAGGAGGGATTGCTGATTATAGGTGATTTGGCAAAAGCGAATGCCCAATTGCGCGAGGATCTCAACCCGGCCAATATCCGCCCCAATCGCCAAAGGATTTTGTAGGCCGAACAAAATAGCAGTTTTCCCCGCAGCATTGGCCGCCCGGATCTCTTCGCAAGTCACTGCGCGAGCAATTACATCGCTGCAATCCTCGAACCAACGATTCCAAACTTGAAGGTTTTGCACCACCCCAAGAAAGTCTTCATGGTATCCAACAGTCACATGGACAGCCGACAGGCGCCCGGCCCGCATTTGCTCAAAAACAGCGCGGCTTGGGGAAATATATTGGAGGGCATCTATAAGCATGCGCTAAGGGTAATTTATCGCAGAAAATTGGCAAGGTCTTGTGCGACATCAACCTTTGCAATTGCGCCATCACCCCAAAAGGGATCACATGTAGCACCTAACCATGTCGCCAATGGCCGTGCAACGGCAACATCTCCTCTTGATCACCTTCCAAAATGCGCCCGCCGAAGGCCAATAGAATCCATCAATCTGACGCGCTGTCATTTTAGAGGCCTGAGCACCAAGTTGGGGCACCGCCCGATCCCCCGTCGCGTGCAGATAGGCCGAAAGGTTGCGCAATGGCAGGACAACATTTTCCAAAACTGGAACCGCGCCCTCTGGGTTGGGTTTGGCCACCAATTGCTGAACCCCACCGCGGGTGAGACGCACGATGACCTTCGGATGAGACGCGGCGCCCGAATCCGGTTCGAAATCTTCAAGTCACAAACCTGGCAGGTTATAGAGAAACCAATCGCGCCGGACCGGCCGCCGCTGGGCGGCACGCAACAGCTCCTGGCCCAATTGGGCAAGGTCCTCGCGCAGCCAATCGCCACGACCATTGGCTTCCAGCATCAAACTATGTCCCGGCGCTTGCAGCATCACCGAAAGCAGTCGCACCGCGCCAGAAGAGGCCAATTCACCTGAAAATGTCAAAAAGGAGGCATTCTGTTATAAACTGCTCATGGTATCGCCCCAAATTTAATAAAACCTCTTTGACCCGAAAAATCCTAACAATTGATTAAGGGCGTCCAGCGCACATATAGATTTGACCATTAAATTGCGCTGACCCGAGGATGCGCCACCAAGCATCCAAGGAATACTGTGATTTCACCAAAGTTGTTTTGACCTAAGGGAAAAAACATGGATAAACTGCCGCTATCGCGTTCTAAAGGTCCAGGGGCGCGGCCTGTCGTTCAATCAATGACACGGAAAATTAAAAATAAGGGTCAATAATTGGCAGGTGCCAATACTCATAACGAAGGGAAAAGAAATGTCTGATATCAACTATGGTGATCCAAACGCCACGCCTCCAATGGGGCAGGCTATCCCATTGGGATTGCAACACGTTCTAGCGATGTTTGCCTCAAACGTAACCCCATCTATCATCGTCGCCGGGGCCGCAGGTCTGGCCTTTGGTGGTGCAGAGCAGGTCTACCTCATCCAGATGGCCATGCTCTTTGCCGGTGTGGCAACTCTGTTTCAAACTGTTGGCATGGGCCCCATTGGCGCGCGTTTGCCAATCATGCAGGGCACCAGCTTTGCTTTTGTCGGTGTTTTAGCCGGTGTGGCCGCAACACAAGGCTTGAGCGTCGCCCTGACCGCCTGTTTAATTGCTGGTATCATACACTTCGCTCTGGGTAGTGTGATCCAGAAGCTACGCTTCATGTTCCCACCTCTTGTCACCGGTCTGGTGATCTTAGCGATTGGCCTCTACCTCATCCCCGTTGCGATTAAATACGCAGCAGGTGGCGCGGCAGATTTTCAAATGGCTGCTGAAAGCTTTGGATCTTTAAAACATTGGACTGTGGCCTTGACTGTCGTCGTCGTCTCATTGGCTTGTAAGTTCCTGACCAAAGGCCTAATTTCCAATGCAGCGGTTTTGATCGGCCTGATTGCCGGCTACATTGTCGCCATTCTCGCTGGTATGGTTAGCTTCGGCGGCGTTACAAAAGCCGTTTGGTTCCAAGTGCCGACTGTCATGCCCTATGGGTTCGAATTCAGCCTCGGCGCAGTGATCGGTGTCACATTGGTATCTGTGGTCTCAGCCATTGAAACTGTGGGTGATGCTTCAGCGACAACCAAAGCCGGCGCAGGCCGCGATGCAACCGATGATGAAATCGCCGGCGCGACCTATGCAGATGGTCTGGGCACAGCTGTCGCCGCCGTCTTTGGCGGCTTGCCAAATACATCCTTCAGCCAAAACGTTGGCATTGTGGGCATGACTGGCATTATGTCGCGTCATGTGGTGACAATTGCAGGAATTTTCTTGATCGTCTGCGGATTGATCCCAAAAATCGGGGCCGTCATCTCCTCCATGCCTCTGCCTGTTCTCGGCGGCGGCGTGATCGTGATGTTTGGAATGGTAGCTGCGGCCGGTATGAATATGTTGACCGAAGTGAAGATGTCGCGTCGCAACATGATCATTATCTCTGTGTCACTTGCTGTCGGTCTGGGGCTCAACTTGGTGCCAAGTGCTGTGCAATATTTGCCTGGCATCTGGAAAACTTTGGCAACCTCTGCCGTAGCGCCAACAGCTTTGCTGGCAGTGGTCTTAAACTTGATGCTGCCACAAGACGACTGATTAACAGCGTGAAACGCGACACCACAGCCCCTGCATCAAAAGATGCGGGGGTATTTTTATGGATCAATTTGAAGTGTCAGGTAACGGGCGGGAAGCGGAAGCGCTCAGCCACCACGGTCCAATCCATGTGGTTACGCACGAATTGCTGCGACGCCTCAGACGGCGGGTTGTAATCCCAATGCTCCGATGCTCCAGCCTGCATCGCCGCATTCAGCGCAAAACGATTTTTCTGAGTGGCCATCACCTTGTCGCGCAGTGCTGCACTGTCCCACCGCTGGGCAACCTCTTGTGCAAAGCCATCTGCTATAACCGCATAGGCTGGATGGTCGGCCAAGTTTTCAAGCTCCCAAGGGTCATTGGCCAGATCATACAGCTGCGCCGGATCACTGTCGCAATGAATATATTTCATATCGCCACGGCGGATCATAAACACGGGGTGACCGGTCATCTCAGCACAATATTCGCTAATGGCCTCCGAGATCTCATCATCCTCTCCCCGCGCCAAAGGCATCAACGAACGCCCATCCACAGGCATGCCAAACATATCTGCGCTTCCGCCTCCGATCTCGACCATAGTCGGCAACAGATCCACTAGAGAACATGCATTTGCGGTCTGCCCCTGTGCGACGCCAGGGCCGGCCATAATCAAGGGCACGCGCGCAGAGTGCTCAAAGAAGTTCATCTTATACCAAAGGCCTTTTTCACCCAACATATCGCCGTGATCTGCGGTGACGATGATGATGGTGTTGTCCAGCTGCCCCATCTCCTCAACTGTTTGAACCAGAGCGCCGATCTTGCTATCAAAATAACTGACATTGGCGTAATAGGCCCGGCGCGCACGCCGGACTTCTTCCGGCGTCAAAGGCTTGGAATAGGCCTCGATTCCCTCTAACACCCGTTGACCAAAGGCATCGGTTGCATATTCGGGATGACGCGGCAGATCAATTTCTTCATCGTCATAGAGATCCCACCACTCGGGCCGCGCGACATAAGGATCATGCGGATGAATGAAAGAGGCCACCATACACCAAGGCTTCGCCCCATCGCGGGCGTAATCAAATAGCTTGCGCTTGGCGGCAAATTCTACCTCGTCATCATAGTCAATCTGAAAACTGGCCATGGCTTGACCGCTTTCTTTCACGGTCTGCATGTTGTGATACCATTTATCAATCCGCTCATCAGCCTGCTGCCAATTGGGGGTCCAGGCAAAATCAGACGGGTAGATATCTGTGGTCACCCGGCTTTCAAAACCATGCATCTGATCTGGTCCAACAAAATGCATCTTTCCAGACAGGCATGTGCTGTAGCCAAGAGATTTGAGGTAATGGGCAAAGGTCGGGATGGAGGCGGCGAATTCAGATGCGTTGTCGTAGGCGCCAATCTTGCTAATCAATTGTCCCGCCATCAAGGAAAAGCGCGATGGAGCGCAAAGCGGACTGTTGCAATAGGCCGCATCAAATCGCATCCCGCGTGTGGCCAAAGCATCCAAATGTGGAGTTTTCACCACCTCGTGACCATAGGCACCGGTGAAATGTGGCGCCAGTTGATCGGCCATTATGACTAGAATATTCGGCGATGTCATTGCTGTGCTCCATCAAGTCAATTTTGTTTGATGTCGCGCAGTTTCAGCCTTGAAGCAATCCCAAAAACGGCACCGGTAGACCGCCGGTATTATGGATTTTTGCGTGCATCAGCAACCAACCGGGTGATTTCGTCAAAGCTCAACATGCCCGGCGCTGTTTTATCACCCACAATAAAGGCCGGCGTCCCAGTAAAGCCCAATTGTTGCGCCAAAGCATTGCTCAAAGCGATATGCGCTTCCACAGCCGGTCTCACCATATCCGCTTCAAGTTGGGCCACATCCATGCCCAAATCTCGCGCCACTTTGAAAATAAGAGCCTCCGTGACACGGCCTTCCCCATTCATCAAAGCCCAATGGAAGGCTTCATATTTGCCCTGCTCGCGTGCAGCCAAAGCAGCACGGGCCGCAATTACACTATCATCGCCCAAAATTGGCCATTCACGATAGATGACCCGTACATTTGCATCGGCCGCGAGGAGCGCCTGCACCGTCTGACCCGCACTCCGACAATAGGGACAATTATAGTCGAAAAACTCCACCACTGTAACATCGCCCTCGGGGTTGCCAATATTGGGGGCGTTGGGGTCGGATTCAAGCTGCAAACGCACAGTGTTGGCGCCAGATGCCGCCCGTTCCTTCTCACGCTGCTGCAAAATAGCGACCGCCTGCATGATAATTTCTGGATTTTCCAAAATCGCCTCAAGCGCCAGTTGTTTGATCTGGTCTTCCGTTACGTCCTGAGCTGTAACGTTCTGATAAAAAGTAAAAAATAAAATAATTGATAGAACCAAACGCATACTTTAATTCCTCCTTTTTTATACGGACTAGTTTGACAGAAGTCCGTCCAAAACACTAGCGATTAGTGATCCAGAACAATTAAAATCTGTTTATTGCGCGTTTTAGCCACCATCCATTCGTAATCGATGGTCTTTTTCCGCCAGCTAGTGCGATGACTTCGGGATTTATTAATAAAATGTGCCTACCGTAAAACATATGGTTTAGCGGGTATCGTATTGAAGATACGTAGAGGGCTTATCTATAATCCGATTGCCAAACACTCGTCTAAGAATTAAACGTGCCACAGCGTATCCCACGCTACCTATTCATTGGACCAATGATATGCGACTACAAACTTTGACAATTGAAAATCGAACAATTGGTCCACAAGAACGGCCATTACTTATAGCTGAAATCAGTGCAAACCATGACCGCGATCTGGATCAGGCCTTGGCTTTAGTCGACATTGCGGCAGATGCGGGCTGGGACTGTTTAAAATTACAAACTTATACTGCTGATACTTTAACCATGCGATCAAGTCATCATACCATGAAAATTGATCCAATTTGGGGCAGTCCTACCCTTTATGACCTTTATAAAGCTGCCGGAATGCCTATGGAATTTCATCAGCCATTGTTTGAACGTGCCCGTGAACGCGGTCTGATTCCGTTCACTTCGATTTACGATCCACGTGATTTAGATTTTATCGAAACACTAGATTGTCCAATGTATAAGATAGCCAGTTTCGAAATGACATTTGATGATCTTCTGGCCACGACTGCGCAAACTGGTAAACCTATTATTCTCTCAACTGGAATGGCGACGTTACCAGAAATTAACCACGCTCTCGAGGTGTTAGATAAAAATAATGCAGCAACGATTATCTTATTGCATTGCTGCTCATCATATCCAGCACCACTCGACAGCATTAATTTAAGTGCGATGGCAGAAATCGGAAATCAGTTCAATAGATTGGTAGGTTTTTCGGATCATACAATTGGATCTATTGCTCCTTTGACTGCAGCTGCTATGGGAGCCGTTGCTATTGAAAAGCATTACACTAATGACCCTACCCGTGCAGGGCCTGATCACCGCTTTTCAGCCACTCCACCAATTATGAGGGATATAGCAAACGGTGTAAGTGACATCATGACACTTCGTGGATCGCCAATCAAACAAACGACGAAGGCTGAAATGGTAAATAAATCTATTGGCAGACGTTCTGCATTTGCAACAGCAGACATTCAAAAAGGGCAAAAAATCACGTCAGATCTATTTCGTTTTATTCGTCCCAACGCAGGGATACCGGCGAGTGATCCAACCGCACTAAACGAAAAGCACGCATTGCATTACATCCCCAAGGGCACACCCATCCGATACGACGATATCAGTTAATATGCGTGGGATAATTACAATACGATTGGCAAAACTAAGTGACGCTAAGAGCTTATTTTCTTGGAGAAATGATCCCCATGTCCGGGCAGCTTCGGAACGAACGAAGCCACTAATTTGGGAGGATCACATTAGTTGGTTAACTCACACATTGCAAAGTACCACCGAGCATGTATTTATTGGAGAACACGAAGGGCTTCCAATCGGCGTCGTGCGCTTCAATGTTGAAAGTGATCATGCCGTGGTATCACTTGCTGTTGCCCCTGCTGCGCAAGGGAAAGGTTTCGGTAAATCTTTGTTAACTTTAGGTATAGCTCAAATAGGGTCTATGCCCATTCGTGCGCGCATTCGCAGTGATAATGTAGCAAGCCGCGCTTGTTTTGCAGCTTGCGGTTTTGTGGAAACCGGCCAGGATAAAGATTTTTTTTGTTACAATTATTTTCGTTTGACATTTGAAAGCATCGTTCCGAAGGACGATCATATAAGCGCACTTTATGAAGCCCTTAAATTGCGCAGACATACAATTAGCCACATCAACTTACCCACCTTGGAAGATCATCAGGAGTTTATTAAAACACACCCTTACAGAAGCTGGAATTTTGTTTTCGTAGCAACTGAGTGTGTTGGTAATTTTTATTTGCAAAACGATAATTCGATCGGTGTACATTTACTCCCAGGTTTTGACCATATACTGCCTGTTTTGCTTAAACAAATTTTGTATGAATATAATCCCTTGCCCGAGATTAAATCTATGCGTAACGCAAATTTTGTTTTGCATGTGCCTGTCGGAGATCATACTCGGCAGGCTCAAATGAATGCCAATGGACATACGCCTTTGCAAATCACTTACACTCTTCAAAAGGAGCAAATATGAGTATTTGTATTATCCCCGCACGCGGTGGATCAAAGCGTATCCCACGCAAAAACGTTAAACTCTTTTGCGGAAAGCCAATTATCGAATGGACCGTAGCTGCTGCGCAATCTGTTGGCATATTTGAACGTATAATTGTATCGACGGATGATGTTGAAATCACGGAGACTGTAATCCCGATGGGTGTTGAGGCGCCGTTCCAAAGGCCCCAGCACCTGTCAGATGATTTTGCAACAACCATTGATGTAATGGCGCATGCAGTCAACACTTTGGGTTTGGATAATGATTGCGCCGTATGTTGCCTCTATGCCACCGCCCCATTTTTACAGCCAGAAAAAGTGGCTATTGGTCCAGACAAGTTAAATCATGCAGACTTTGCGATGTCGGTGACAAGTTATGCCTTTCCTATCCAACGGGCTTTGCGTGCTAAGTCGTTGGATCAGATAGAGATGATAAATCCGGAGCAGTTCTCAACGCGCAGTCAAGATTTAGAGGAGTGTTTTCATGATGCGGGTCAATTCTATTGGGCAAAGGCTAGCGCATGGTCAGCTGGGAAATCTATTTTCGAAGGCAAAGTAGCAGGTATACCGCTTCCACGGTCACGGGTGCAGGACATCGATACGCCCGAAGATTGGGAGCTTGCTGAGGCAATGTTTCGCTCACTAGGTTTAGGCTAACTATGCGGACCCATTCCAAACGCCGTGAACTCCCGATCACAACACGGATTGCCTATTTCATATATCAAATAGCCTATCATTTAGCACTGCCTCTATCAGGTCTTTTTGCTTTATGGCGCGCGCGAAAAGAACCAGGGCATCTGTATCACATGAGTCATCGTTGGGGACTAGGGCCCGTTGGTGTTAAGGGCGGGGTATGGATTTATGCAGCATCGCTAGGAGAAATGAACGCTGCACGTCCTTTAGTGCAGGAGTTTCTAAACGATGGACATCATGTCCTCCTAACACACCTGTCACCAGCGGGGTTTGATCGAGGCGTGCAGCAGTTTGGGAATGACCCGCGGGTAACCCACCTTTACGCTCCATTCGATTGTTTCTGGACAGTGCAGTTGTTTTTACGACGCGCTAAGCCAGCCTTTGGTATTGTTTTGGAAATTGAAATTTGGCCAGCAATGCTGATCGAAGCGGACAGATTGTCCATTCCAATGTTCATGGCGAATGGCAATCTTTTAATGAATCGCATGAAACGTTTGCAAACCTGGCGGCGACACGGACTATATCTGTACCGTCTATTCGATCATATATTTACACGATCGCAAGATTATGTAGAGCGCTATATTGCTACCGGGGTGCGTCCTGAGGCCGTTTCTACTACCGGCGAATTACGCTTTGATACGCAACCGGATTCAGCTCTTCTGGATTATGGTCGCGATCTACGTCGCACTTGGAATGCAAACTTTACTTTCATGATTGCGTCTTCCGTAAAAAGTGAAGAAGCTATTTTACTAAAAATTGTCACAGATTTTCTTCAAGCAGCACCGCAAGCACGTGTAATATGGGTGCCGCGCAGCCCACAGCGATTTGACGCTATTGCCAAATTATTGAAATTTTGTGAAATTCCCTGCACGCGCCGCAGCCAACTAATCGATAGTCTAAATTCTGAAAGTAAGGTACTCATAGGGGACACACTTGGTGAAATTGACTTGTACCTGGGACTTGCGGATGTGGTTTTTGTGGGTGCAAGTTTTACCGATATGGGCGGACATAACATTATTGAGCCTTTGTCTGCTGGATGCCCAGTTATTATGGGGCCCTCTACCTATGGAGTCGACTTTGTTGCAAGGCCTGCACAACAAGCAGGGGTGTTTGAAACCTTTAAAACTCCACACGCCATGTACACTCACCTTCTGGCTTTAAACAAAGATCTGCCAAGCGTTCAGATGAAGCAAAAAAAGGCTAAAGCATTTGCGTCACTAAATAGTAATACGGCTAAGCTCATCGTCAAAAATATCAATAAGCGGAATAATCATACTAATGGTTGATGATAGAAAAAAAATACTTCTGATCGTGCCACACATGCCAGCGTTTGATTCATGCGTGCCTTTAATTATCCGCCTTCATAAACGAGGCAAGGTTGATGTGAAAATTATCATCAACCACAGACTTATAAAAATTGACTCAAGAATTAAACAAATACTAGAAGCATCGGGAGTTTCTTATGTGGTCAAATCTTTCCTCCAGATAGAGATTTTTAGCTGGCTACAAATTGCACGTTCAGATTTTATATTAACCCATTCCGACCCAATTGCTTACGGCGGCAAGTTTCGTCCTAGAGATACATTCATAAAAAGGTTGAAAAAAAATGTTATTTTTATTCAACATGGCATGGTGCAGCAGGGTCTCCAAACAAAGGGAGAATTGCGCGATGTTTGGGATTATTATTCACAAACTCTCCTAATATGGGCAGACTTACCAAATACAGCGACAGATTTTCTTGCCCCAGATGTGGCAGATCGATTGCATGTGACCGGCATTACAAAAACCAATTTACTTGGCACTTGGCCAAACCAGGATAAACTTGCCGCAGAGCTGTCAAAATTTTCTCGCCGAGTTTTAATATGTCATAATTTTGGCTTTGAGGCGGAACGTTACTCGGATCACATGTTTGAAAAGGCTTTGAGGGTTTGGACAGCAGCCGCGCAATCACGCCCCGATATTGCTTTCATACTGCGAAGTCACCGTGGGAAACGGCGCAACAATATTGAACAAAAAATTGCCAAGGTGTGCATCGATTGTCCGAACATAATTCGATCAGAGCGTCACTATGGCATTATGGCTATGGCAACAATTAACGATGTTATCGCATTAGCGGATTGCGTGATCTCTCATCCTTCTACCACTATTTTGGATGCAGTTTATGAAGGCAAGCCTGTAGCTGTAATGAATAGCTTTCAGCCTATGTTTGAATGTCTTCCCAATGTTGATAACCTGGACGACTTTACCAAATTCATTGAGGATGACACCGCACGCGAGCAAAACAAAACTTTGCGAAAAATTTATGGCAATGTGTCAGATAACCTCGACAAAGCTGCAAAGATCGTAGAACAACAGATGAATAAAACAAGAATTTAAGTGTGAGAGGATAGCGCCATGTTCGAAAATTCAAACATCGTGGTGACTGGTGGCACTGGATCTTTTGGCCATGCTTTCGTGCCTAAAACACTCGAAAAATACAACCCTAGAAAGATCATCATCTTTAGTCGTGATGAAATGAAACAGTGGGAAATGGCCAAACTCTATGGCGGCGATCCACGCGTACGTTTTTTCATTGGTGATGTTCGAGATCGCGAGCGGCTGTACCGCGCCTTTCACGGTGTTGATTATGTGGTGCATGCAGCGGCTACCAAAATTGTACCCACTGCCGAATACAATCCGTTTGAGTGTGTGAAAACTAATATTAACGGAGCAATGAACGTTATTGATGCAGCGATAGATTGCGGTGTAAAGCGGGTTGTTGCGCTTTCTACTGACAAAGCATCGTCACCAATAAACTTGTATGGCGCAACAAAATTGGCTTCTGATAAATTGTTCGTGGCCTCAAACTCATATGGCGGTGAACACGGCACGCGCTTTGCGGTAGTCAGATACGGTAACGTGATGGGATCGCGCGGTTCCGTCATCCCATTCTTTATTTCAATCAAAGATAAGGGTGAATTTCCAATCACCGATGCACGCATGACTAGATTCATGATTTCCCTGGACGAAGGGGTTAAGCTGGTATGGCAAGCATTTGCAGATATGGAAGGTGGAGAAATTTATGTGAAAAAAATCCCATCCATGAAAATTACAGATATTGCGACATCAATTTCGCAAACCACGGTCCAAAAAATTGTTGGTATCCGACCAGGGGAAAAATTACATGAGCAGATGATTGGCGAGGAAGACGCTCCGCACACCTACGAATACCCTGAACACTTTAAAATTCTACCTGCGATCAACAATTGGTCGTCAAGTGCGGATCGCATCAAAGATGGCATTAAAGTACCTGACGGATTTACTTATTCATCTGATAATAACCCAGAATGGATGCAGCGCGAAGAATTAGAAGCTTGGATTGCTTGCAACGAGTCCAAAATTGGATCTATCTAATGCGTATCATTTGGTGTCCGACGGGTCGCGATCTTTGGTTTGATTTGGCCGTCAAAATGCAGAGCGAAAGCCTTGCCGAAATTGTAATGTGGTTAGGAGATGATCGGCACGAAAAAAAGGCTATAACGCAATTTCCAGGCGCCAAAGTATTATCACTGGATGCTACACGTTGGCAAAATCAGACAGTGCCCCAGACTTCATCAGCGCAATGTCGTAAGTCGCAATTGTGGCTGGCCAATGACTGGTATCCGATACGCGATATCGCAACAAAACTTATAGACCGTGATGACAAAGAAGGGCGGCTTAGTCCACTAGAACGCGAGGCTTATCTACACGAACTGATATTTTGGGCAGTGAGTGAAATAGAAAACCTAAGACCTGAAGCCATTGTATTGGCTGAAGCCGCACACTCAACGCAACAGTATGTCTTGCAGGCAGTCGCGCGCGTGATGGGCGTCAAAGTATTACACTTCGTGTCCTGGCCAATTTTACCCGGGTTAGAATTGCGAACATCGGGTGAAGGACCACGTGAGTTCGCTGACCAGGTTGCGGGTGAAAGGACATCATTTTTGGTTTCTGCTTTTGCAGAAGTAGATGCGTATATAAAGAAGTTTAAGGATGGCGACTATGGTTTTGAGCCCAGATATATGAAGCTCCAATCTGATGCAGCTCATGCAGGCGAGGGTAGGCTGTTATCATCTCTAATACGTAAATTTTTTTCAACATTGCGTTTGCTATCTGGTAAACATCGAAAATGGGCAACCGCCCGTAAAGCTCTAATTCATGCCCAATCAGTGATAGGACAGTCGAAGACTGTTGGAGCTAAGCCGTACGTTTATTTTCCGCTGCATTATGAACCCGAGCGAACAACAACACCAGACGGTGCTATGTACCGTGACCAACTGCAGGCGCTAGCCCTACTGCGTTCAATTGTGCCAGATGAGGTGGAGATCATTGTTAAAGAACATCCTTCAACCCATAACCAGAGAATGCTGGGGCACTTGGGACGCCACCCGCGCCATTACAAAGCACTCACTCGAATTGCAGGTTTATGCCTTTTGCCACATACTACTCCTTCAAACCAGCTACTGTCCGGCTGTGTTGCAGTGGCAACAATCACTGGTACTGCAGCGTTAGAGGGCGCTATATTGGGCAAACCGGCGCTCTACTTTGGCAATCCATGGTATCAAGATTGTCCCAATACACTTCGGTATGATCAAAAACTGACATGGAAAGACATTTTGCAATCTTCGAGTTCGAGCTTGGAACATATTCGTGAGTGGTTAGTTGCAACACTGACCTCGCATGTGGTTCCCGGCACAATAAATCCAAGTAACGAAAGTTATTTCTCTAATTGGTATACCAACGACACATTTAGAACTGAGGAATTTGATTGCATATTCAATATCTTAAAAAAAGCATTGCTACAACAAGTCATAGAAAATAATCAGAAACAATCACTAAAAGTGAACGGAAAGTAAGTGACAAACGACCCTTATATACCCTACGGACGGCAAGACATATGCCAAGATGACATCGATGCAGTAGTATCTGTATTGCGTTCTGATTTTTTAACTCAGGGGCCGCAAGTTCCAGCTTTTGAAGCCGCCGTAGCTGCACACACGGGCGCTGCTTATGCCGTTGCAGTAAATTCTGCGACATCCGCTCTCCATATTGCCTGCTTGGCTTTAGGCGTTGGGACTGGGGATGTCGTTTGGACAGTTCCAACAACCTTTGTAGCCTCAGCAAATTGTGCGCTTTATTGTGGCGCATCAGTGGATTTTGTTGATATTGATCCAACACGCTACACAATGTGTCCAAAAGCATTGCAAGCAAAGTTAGAAACTGCGTCCCAGTTACCAAAGGCTATAATACCCGTACACCTCTGTGGCCAATCGGCAGATATGAAAGCTATCTCTGAGATCGCGCGCAACTACGGTATTTCTATCATTGAGGATGCTAGCCATGCGATTGGCGCAACATATGAAGGTGAACCTGTAGGGGATTGCCGCTACAGCGAGATCACTGTTTTTTCATTCCACCCCGTAAAAATAATAACTACAGCTGAAGGTGGTCTGGCAACGACACAAAATCAAAAAATCGCTGAAGCTATGGATTTGGCTAGAAGTCATGGTATCACACGTGATCCCACACTCTACGAAAACCCAAATCTGGGATCGTGGTATTATGAACAGATCAGATTGGGCTTTAATTACCGCATGACTGAATTGCAGGCTGCGCTTGGCCTGACGCAAATGCAGCGACTTACAAAAATTGTAGACCGCCGCACCGCGATTGCTGCTCGCTATGACCAAATACTAGCCAATTTTCCAGTGCAACGGCCAATACAAGCTCCATCCACAGGCTCCAGCTGGCATCTCTACGTAATACAAGTCCCTCAAAATTATCATTCGCAGATATTTGATGACCTAAAAACAGCTGGTATTGGTGTGAATTTGCATTACATCCCGATCCACACACACCCGTATTACCGCAGCATGGGATTCAAATTGGGACAATTTCCAAATGCAGAGTCATATTACAGAAAAAGTATATCAATCCCATTATATTTTGGCCTGGAGGAGAAAGACCAAGATCGAGTCTGTGCTACTCTAGAGCAATCCTTATTAAGAATTACGTAGTGAACAAACATGATTTTACGCACAATATCACAAGTTGTTTTATTCCCAGGTTTGATGTGTTCAATAGGCCCACCAACCACTTTCCTATTAAAATAGGCATTGACGCATACCAACTTATAGATGGCCTCTATAAAGTTATATGAATGCCCCCAAAGTCAATAGAAAGCGTGGCTACGCTAACAGTGTAACACTTTGGTTTAAATTATGTAACTCATAACTTTAACTGTACTGTAGTCGTTAAAATAATCAAAGTGGATGCCTAACTTCAGCCATTCTTATTGAAAAATTTTCCAAGAGACTGGCTGTGCGTTTGAAATGTGTACCACTCACCGTCCACCAGATCGGTAAGAGGTGGTCCTTGTTCTTCGATCACTTTGCAGGCTGCGAAGTCAAGCCCGTTGTAAGCAAGTCCTCCCATGTGTGATAAAGGCCGGCTATAAAGCCTCCAGGACGTCAGCGGCGCTCATTTATGCGCCACATGAACAGCGAGAGTGCCTAACGGGTATATTCATCTACCACGGTCAGCATTTTATAAGGCCGGTTATTACTCAACTTGTCGTGTCGGAAATCGATGGCACACATATGATTAGGCCCATTGGGGCGCATACCTAATGCGTAATAGGGTCTGATCCGATTGCATTGCTTGAGCTAAATTTAATCTGACGTTACCCTTATAATGTCGTATCTAATAAAAAAATAGGCGCGTTTCAAATCTTAATTCCTGTGCCCACCAACGAAACAATTAATCCATTTTTTTTGAAATCACCAAGAACTATATAGTCCACACTAAGGCCAATGATAGCATTGGCGTCCAACCTAATTGCCTTAGCCTTAAGCTCGAGCATGGCCATTTCGATTGCATGTTGAAGAAAATCAGATTTTTGTTCCGGCTTTTTACGCAAAAAATTCCATACACGTTTTGTGACTGGAGTTCTTTTGAATTCATAGTGAAAATCAGTTGTTATTACCCCGCAGCGCGCCTTTATCCTTATGTTTGTGGTGTTTTCCGTTGTAACCAACATGTCCTGAAACTTATTGAACACATTTTCAGTAGATCGTTGAGTTGTGGACATGCCCGGATCTTTGGAGGTTATTATTTTAGTTTGCACTCGTTGTTTCACATGGCAAGTAATGCATAACCCATTGTACTGAGAAGCAGCCTGACTTTCAGCATAACCCATCGAAATAGAGCACTCACGACACTTTGCCAAATTCTTTATCCTCTCCAGAGCATTTAAGGATGTAGACTTTAATAGACAATATTCATGTGTTTAACAAAAGATTTCATCCTCTAGAAGCAGTATAAATCTATCGGGTCATTTTTTCTATCATATCAGAGTTAGTTTGCATCATCCTTGCTGATCCGTTAAATTGTTGTTGTGCCCGGATCATGTTTGTCATTTCCGTTGTGATATCAACATTAGAACCCTCAACATAGCCGGTCTCTAAATTGCCAAAACCTGACGAGTTAGGAATACCAATAAAAAATTTACCTGCGAGAGCCGCAGGCAAATATTTACCATCACCTAATTGTTTCAAACTGTTTGGATTTGAAAAGATAGAAAGTGGAATGGTTCCTACGACCGTATCGTCACCCCGCCCGAATGCAGCTAGAATATTGCCATTGCTTTCAATTCTAATGCTTGAAAGTGGCTCCTCGTTTTCTTCAATCGGAACCTGAATTTTTTCCAGTGCAGTCGCATCCAATTCTTCCAGATCCGCAGTGACACCGCCCACAGCAGGCAAGCCCAGAACAAAATCTCCATCTTCAGAGACCAAGAAACCTTCGGAATCGAGAGAAAAGGCTCCATTTCGTGTTAACTGAAAACCTAACTCACCATCTGCTAGCTCAACGTCTGCGTCTGCAGGGCGCTCTGTCATAAAATATCCGTTGCCCACAATCGCGGTATCTAACGCGCCGCCCATTTCGATTAAGGCACCTTGCGCATCACTGCGCCTTGTATGTTCAGCATTTGCACCATTACCAACAAGCGCTCTCTCGACGCCCCCTACAGTTCTACCAATGTAGAATTCGGAAAACGAAACGGAACTTTTTTTGTAGCCTATAGAATTTGAATTGGAAATATTATTTGAAATCATTGACAACTCCTGCATCGCAGTATCCATGCCAGATTTAATTATAGAAAACATTACTTAAGCTCCTCTTCTGGTATGTGAGAGCAATTTTTGTGCCAGAGCTAAGGAAAATATTAGACACATCAATTACGCAGTATATGTATGAAGGTCTATCCCATGAAGTCGAACAAATTCTTACTGCTTAGTCGGGAAAATGTTGCTTGCGCGGCCTCTTTGTTGGTCAACAATTCCTGAAGCTTAGTAAGTAACTCTGCCATATCTGCATCTTCAATTTTGGAAATATCTTCACTTAAGTCAACCAGGGTATTTTGCGTGCTATTAACAAAATTTTGAGCTGTACTAGAAGCCACACCCAACTCTGTACGCTTTGATATGAAATGTTCAAAAACATTGTGCAGTTTATTTTGAACGGCTAAATTCGATAGTGAAACTGGCAAAATTATTTCATCATTTGTATTTGAGCCAACTGTCTTTTGTACCCCAATCGATTGATCTGTTGTATTAGGCAAATCAGTAACAAAATTTGAGATTTTTAGGTCGATACCATTTCCCGAAAGTCTGATTTTATTAGCTGAAGACACCACTGCAGTTATACCTGACGCAGAAGTATGTGCGTTTATCGCAGCAACCAGCCCATTAAAATCGTTACCATAAACATGGGCTTTAATATTATATAATGCGCCATTAGCTGAAAGATCAAATTTATATTCGTTCATTTGTCCTGAAGCAGGCAGTACTACGTCCACAGCTGCTCCGTTTGAAAGCAAATTTGAAGATACTCCTGATGGCATGTTATGGTCGAGGCTTCTAGAAAATTCATCAAGAGCTTCAAATATAGAGAATTTTTCATTTCCGGAACCTGCAGATAGAAAAACTTCTCTGCCAGAAAAATTTTGTCTTAAATCGCTACTACGCGAAACTTGCAAAGTTTTGTTAACAGCTGAACCTACGTAGTTAACTTCACCTAAATTATTAATCTCAAAAGGTTTAGCTACCACTGACGTACCAGAAAAATACCCGTTTCCAAGAGCATCTTGTCCATTTGCAATGCTCAGGATTTCTTCTTTGATGCCAGCAATTTCAATTTGAAACAATTTTCGTTCTTCAGAAGTTAGAAAACCATTTGAACTCTCAATATGCATTTCTTTCAAACGCACCGAAGCATTCTGCAATTGTTCAAAACTTATATCAATTCTCTCAAGATCAGAAACTATCTGTTCGGCATTACTCTTGAACTGAGTGATCTCGAGTTTGTGTTCTTCCGATGCATTTAAGAGCGATATGTCTTGAATATCATGCTTTAATGATAAAGATTTTTTTCCCGTACTTACCTGAACTTGTAGATCACTAACCTCATTATTCAAGCGTGAAAAAAGATCTATATTTTTTTGATAAAATCCAGAAGTAGATATCGTCATATTATTCAACTCCCGCTACATTGATCGCAATAAGGTGTCTAGTAATTCACGAGCTGTAGTTAGCACCCGAGCGAGCGCCTGATAGGCCTGCTGTTGCTCCATTAAGCGTGCAGCTTCAGTATCGAGGTCAACACCTGTGAATTCATTTTTAATATCCACGGCCAATTGATAAGCTACTTGATTACTTTCTAACGTTTGTTGATTAGCCTGAATTTCTGCGCCTGTACTAGACACAATATTACCAAAAATTTCGGCATATCCACCAACACCAGTCTGATTATTGCTTAACGACGTATCTAACATATTGTTTAGATTGCTCGCATCATCAGCATTAGTTGATACTAATACCTTAAACGCGTCACCACCCGCTACTGCACCATCGAAGTCCAACGACAATCCCTGAAACGTAGTATTATTATCGCTAGCAATTGAACGCGTCCCCACAATATGCCCGGATTGAAAATCATAAATATCGATACTTGTTGGGTCCGCTTTGTTAACCTCGATAGAATATTCTCTTGTCTCGCTCGTCGTCGCAGTCTTTATTTCTCCAATAGCCAATGGATTGCGAGTGCCGCTCGAAATAAAAATTAAATCTTCACCACGCATTCCATCAATAGACAAAACTTCACTGGCCAACGAATTCACCGCCACACTAGACCTAACCCTTTGATCCCCAATATTTGAAATTCTCAAGCCATCATTAGAAGCTATGACCTGTGCCGATATCGTGGAAATGCCATAATTCTTAGAGACCGCATTAGATTTTATTCTTATGTTCTTATCCCTGGCAGGGTCGTCATTTACCACCACTTTCACACGAATTTGTGTTGCCACATTTGGGTTTACTTCCGTCGAAAAAGACATCCAGGACGGTAGAGAACCAGTCTTTAAAACTACAGTATTGTTTGATGTATTAAAGGATAAATCATATTCTGTATCTCCAATCATGAGGGAACCGATGTCATTGTTACTGGAAATATTTTGTGCAAAATACTTAGAATATATCTCAGTTTTAGATGTATTTGAGATATGAAAATCAGCGGCCGTTTGGCTGGTATTAGAAGACGAATAGGTAATGCCGTGCCCACTGACAACACCATTATTAGCCGTTGCAGTTAGCCGGATTCCAGAGCTATCCGATTCAAAATTCACTGTTAAACGATCTGCTTCAGGTCCAGTTACAACAAATTTGGAACTCGAAATGAGCTCTGAAAGGCCAGCTGAACCTGAATAAGTATTAGTGCCAACAATAACGTTAGTACCTTGAACTTGGACGTCGTCATCTATGTTTAACGTGGCGGTATATGTCTGTTCACCTATAGAAAATTGGATCTGCGATCCATCGCTAGGAAAACCATCCGTCAAGTCAAATGTGTCTCCAAAAAATACAGTAGATGTTGCCAGATCTCGTAAATTTGAAGCCAAATTACTAGAGATAACACCGGTAGAAAATTCATCAGCTTTCTGGGGCACAAAACTACTTTCTAAATTTCCAAACACTGGATCAGAAAGAGTTAAACTGTATTTTGATGCTGATGATACAACATTAATATTACTTGCATCCGCATACCCGCTGTCCAATTTATAATTTGCATAAAAACTGATATCAGTATGGTCATTTTCGATGTCAAAACTTTTACTGGAAAACCCCATATCAAAGGCTGAGTTAGTGCTGTTTAAATTGTTACCATTGTAGCTAGCCGTGAAGTCAGAGGTGCTTTTCATCTGCACATTGCCACCAATGACAAGGTGCTGCCCATCAGAAAGTGTCTTAGAATTTGTTAGCATTCTATCACCAAATCGATCTAATTGATTTACTGAAATTCCAACACCGCTGTCTAAATTTACAGTTTTCAATGCGATATCGCCAGCGTCAACATGCTCTAAGATAACACCAGAATTTCCGCTCGAATAGGCTTTCACCCCAGTCGCATCTGAAAACGAGTTGATTTGACTTATTAAGCCAGCATGTGAACCATTTGATACAGTTGTACTAATTTGCACTGTAGATAAGTTGTTTCCAACCAACTCAAATTCCACTAAGCCGTTTGCAATCCCAGATAATTCAACCAAATTTGAAGCAGTGGCACTTATTCCCAAACTGCTAAGACCCGTTGATAGGTTTTTAGCAATTTGCCCCGCCATCATACCGCTTTCAAAGGTAACGCTAGCACTTCGGCCACTAGCGGTTGTTACCGAAACAGGACCAACCAATTGTGTTCGATTTGTTGGAAAGGCATTAGACGCATATACGGAAACATTATTATTAATACTGTCAGGAAAACCTGCGCCAGATAAAGAAATGACATCTAGACCTTCAGTTGTCTTTCTAGTGACATTAGCACCTGAAAAGCCTTCATTCGATGATGTTGGCAAATAATTCGCTCTATAAATTGCTTCGCTTGAAAATCCATTTTCTCGTGTCAGGTAACTTGTTACTTCATCCTGGCTTAACGTCTTTCCTGAAATTTGTATGCCTTCTTTGGTAAATACGCTCAAATCAGACAGGCCAGTATCCTCCCTGGCCAAGATACCAGAAACTCCACCTAATGAACCAGATTCTAACGCCGGAAAATTAGAATTTGACGCCTGCGCTGCCGAAGAAATTACGAAACTTGACCCCGATGCAACTGCATTAAGTCCAAGGTCCCTGAACGACTTTAAGGAACTATTTGAGACTATCGCCCCATTATTTAAAATTTCGGCCAGATCATTCGTTGTATCTAAGTCGTCAAATACAGACGAAATGTTAAAAGTATAGTTAGTTGAATTGAGGGTTACGCTTAATTGGTCAGATGAGCTTAATTGAGTTATGTCAGTAAAAATCCGTAAACTTGACTGTGATTTTAACATTGAGAGCTCTTCAATAGAGCCGACATTTTCAATTACGCCCAAAACACCTAAAGAGTTAAAACTTACTGGGTTTGCTGCATTTCGTGTTTCTGAAAATAAGCTTTGTAGGTTGGAAATACCGAGAGGCGTACTCTCATTGAAATATCCAATATTTAAATTAGACGAGCCAGAGTTTTTAATGTCTGGCTCAACAAAATGAAGACCTGCTGCCGCTAATTTACTTGCATCAGAAATTAAAACTGCCATGTCAGCGCCAGAAGTATCAGTCACTTCTATGAAAAATTTATCTCCATTTTTTGGCTGTCCCTCAGCCAAAATACTTAACTCTCCAAGTTCTAATCGGGAGACAAAATTTGGTATGGATTCACCATTACTGCTGGAGACGCTCCAGGAGCCACCTTCCGCATTAAAAATCAATTGTAATTTTGACCCGACTAAACTGTCGTTAAAACCCTCTACCCTTAACGAACTATCCCCTCTATTTGCAGCAGCTTTTTGTACAGATACGGAATCTAAACTGAACAAATCAGTTCCCCGGTCTCCATTTAAATCCAAACCCATACGATGTATTGAATTCATCTCCACTACAAATTTTTGAGCTAGAGCATTTACTTCAGAAATAGTTTTTCCAGTTAAATTATCGGCAGACACCAATCCAGCCAATTGCCCTGAAGAGAAATGGATGCTGGAGAGATTTCCATTCGGACCATTTAGATACGACTTGATCCCATGATCATCTGTTTTAAGGGAAATTTCGTTAAAGGAATTACCCTCCAAAAGCGTTGCGACCTCACCAAATTTACCCAGAGATACCGTAACACCACCATTTTTATGATATTCAACACTAATGTCAGCGAGCTGGCTTATGTTTGAAAGTAGGCTATCCCGCTTATCTAAAAGAGAGTTTGGGGGCCCACTTTTATTCGCATTCCCTAATATTTCATTCTGTATGTTCGAAAGGTTGCGTAAGTTAGTATTGAACTCTCCTGCCGCAAGGGACAGGGTGTCGTGCGTGAGCGTTCGAAGATCACTAAGTCCAGAATGTAATTGCGAAATCTCTCTCGAAACAGCCTTCGCTCCAGTAAGCGCTAATGTTCTGAGGTTCATATCAGAAGGGTCTTGAGCAAGGCTATTAATACCGTCAAAAAATTCACCTATGCGGGTACCAACTGTGGCACCTTTAGGTATCAGTACATTTTCAAGGCGGTTTAAAATTTCAGACTTTGATTTCGAAAATGAGAACGACGAGGACGCATTTTGTAATTGTAGATCTAGAAACTGGTCGAATGCTCTAGTGATGCCTCCCATTCGCACACCCAAGCCACTTGTTTTGGAAATTGTCAAAACATCAGCACTAGCTACAGTAATTTCCTCAATTGAAGCATCTCGCCTCGCGTAGCCCTCCGTGCCAACGTTTGCAATATTTTGACCTGTAGCTGCTAGGCTACTTTTGTATGCGCTAATGCCGGCCTTACCAATATCAAATAAGTCTCCCATTTTGGCGCCCTATTTAACCAAATCAGTTCGCAACTGACGGACGATCACATCTCTTAAGCCTAAGTTAAAAGATGTGCTTCCAGCCTGAGACAGTTCACTATCAAACATCTCTTGAAAGTTATCACTTGCGGTAGAACCTAGAAGGTCATCGCTCAATTTGCTTTGACGAGCCTGATCGAGGAACATT
>Ga0206123_10000419_pt1 | contig 42248 bp, 36 predicted proteins | sample Helgoland_Spring_2_FD_160086 | JGI IMG/M metagenome (GOLD analysis project Ga0206123, IMG submission 160086) | Pelagic subsurface seawater microbial communities from Kabeltonne, Helgoland, North Sea - Helgoland_Spring_Bloom_20160316_1 | ecosystem: Environmental > Aquatic > Marine > Epipelagic ...
TCTCTCTCTCTCTCTCTCTCTCTCTCTCTCTCTCTCTCTCTCTCTCTTTCTCTCTTTTTCTTTCTCTCTCTCTCTCTCTTATTTTTTTTATATTTTTATTTTTGTTTTTTTTTTTTTTTTTTTTCTATTTATTAATAAATTATTTATTACAGTAATATCAGATGGTAATGATATATCTTCATATAATCTAATATCGTCTGAATAATTAGAGGCTATACCTACCAAATAAGATTCGGAAAATATATTATAAGTATTATTAATAAAATTTTTAATTTTAAAATTTAAATTTAAATTAAATTTAAATAATTTATTTTTATTAGATACTATAAAAATATCATAAGAAGATAACACACCATCATCATCAAATATTAAATCAATATCATATAATTTTATATCGTTTTCGAAATTAAATATTTTAACAGTCTCAGTTATAGCATAATTGGTTGGATTTATATTTATTAAAATTAAATCTTTATCTGTATTTGCTATTAATAAATTATTATACAATTTAATATCTCCAATATAATTTGTCGTGGTAACTAATTGATCATAAAAATTTATAGAATAATTAAAAGATGTTTCATCGTTCGTAGATTCTTTTAATAAATAGATATAATTCTCGTTATAATTTAAAATTTTTTTAATTTCTTTATATGTAATAGTATCCTTATCGGTATTAGTTTCTTCATAGATTTTATATTTTTCACTTACCTTAAAGTTATATGTCGGTTCGGAAACAGTTTGTGATAATTCTATATTATTTAGAAAAGTTTTACTATTTTCTGTAAGATTTATTTCTATTATATTTGCTTGTGTTTTATACTCATAATTACCATCCAACCCATCTATTTTTTTTTTTTCTTTTAAAAATGTAGTAATACTTAATTTTTCAGCTTCTTTTGTATCATTATTAGTTTTTAATAAAATATTATTCATAATTATATTATTTTTAATATTAAAATAAATTTTATCACTTTCATCTATTTTTAATTTATCCCAATTTAATCCATTATTTATTGTATAATATATAAAATTTTTTTTAGTTATTGCTGATTTTACAATAGCAAAACCATATTTAAAATTATCGCTAAAACATACACTTGTAATATCTTCATCTTCATATGAAGATATTTTACTTTTTGATACACCACCATTAGTATTTAATATATATATATCGTTTTTTTCAGTAATATAATATAATATATTGTTTAAAATTCCACTTAATTTTATTTTACAATTACCATTATCACAATCTCCATATTTTAATTTTGTATCAATTAATAATAAATCAAATGTACCATCTTTAAATGAAAAATTTTCAAAGTCTGTATATTTAAACTTTATTAATATATAAGAAATTATTATTGTAAATAATATAATTAATAGTATTTTAATATACTTCATCTTAATATATAAATAGATATTATATGAAAAAAATTTGTATAATTGGTGGGGGTATTGCTGGATTATATAATTGTATAAAATATATTGATACTGATATACAAATAGATATAATTGATAATAAAAATGAAATAGAAATAGATACGTCAGATAATTATATATATAATTTATATAATGAAAATCATAAAACTTATATAAATTTATTAAAAAAATTTAATATAGATAGTATTGAATTAAATATTACATATAATGATAATATTTTATCATTAATTAATACAGTAATAGAAAAATCTAAATTAATACCACAAAATATATGTGCTTCTTATACATTTATAAATTTATGTAAACAATTTTTAAATAATAATGAATTTGATATAATTCAAAATGAATTAAATAGATTTAATATATTAAATTATATAAATGCGTGTGATTTTATTTACATAATTAAAAATGATTTAAATAAAAATTTAAAATATTTTTATATAACTAATATAAATATTAATTTATTAATTTCTCGCATGACTGAGTTAATAAATTCATCAAGTAATATTAATACTATATATAATATGGAAATTAAAAATATTAATTATAATAATAATATATTTACTATTAATAATAATAATATTTTTTGTTATGAATATGTTATATCCACATTATCTAATAATAATTTAATAGATTTAAATATTTTACCTTTTCAAAATAATAAAAGATTATTAAATTCAATTACTAATATTAATATATGTTATATAAAAAAATTAATAGATAAATTAATTAATATTAATATTGATATTAATTCAATAGAAATAAATAATATTATTAGAAATAAATTATTAAATGATTTACATATTATTTATCCACAAACTAAAAAAGAAATAAAAAAAATAGGAGTATGGAATACAAAGGAAGAATTAAATAATAACATAATGTTTAGAGAAAATATAAAATTTTTATTTAATAATAAATTTTATATATGTAATTTATCTTATTCAAAAAATAATTTATTTATTAATTATTTATTATATAATATAGACTCTACAAATTTTATAAAATTAAAAAAAAATAAAAAAAATAAAATTAATATAAGATTAGTTTAAGAATAATATAATAATAATAACTATGTTAATATTTATATATATTGTATTATTTATTATTCAATGCGCAAATTCATTTAGCATATCATTTCCATCTTTTATAAAAAATAAAGCTATTATTAATAATATTGATATAAAAAATATTAATTTTTATGAAAAAGAAGAATTAAAAAAAATTTTTAATAAAGTTCCAATTTTAGTATTTAAAAATCAAAAAATAAATCCTAAAGAATATTATGAATTTGTTAAATTATTTGATGATAATCATAATCAAAATATATCATTATATAATTCTATAAGTAATGCTATCCCAGATACACCACAAATTGAATTTATTAATAATGGTAATGATAATAATATTCAAAATAAATTAGGAATTCTAAAATATGACACTAATAATAATTATGATGATAAATATAATATGCTATGGCACCAAGATGCTACAGGATCTTATAAATATTTGCCACCTGTTGTAAGTAGTATGTATATGTTAGTATCTCCTTTACACAATGATGATACTTATTTTGCTAGTTTAGAGGATGCATATGATTTAATGGATATGGATTTAAAATTAGAATTATCAAAATATAACACAATTCATTCTAATTCAAAAAAAAGATTAAAAGACACTATTTTTGATTACACAGGCCTGAGGGTAGATGATAGATATCGATATGATGATGATATATTTTTTGAAGCTCCTTTAGTTATTTATTCTAATAGTTTAAGACAAAGAAGAACACTTCTTCTTAATCCTAAAAGATTTTTGAAATTTAAAGAACTTAAACCTGATAAAAGTTATAATTTATATAGACATATTATGAAAAAATATATACTTAATCAAAATAATATTGTAGCACATCATTGGGAAGATTTTGATTTATGTATTTTTAATAACAGAAAAATAGTTCACACTTCCTCTCCTACCGCTACATATAATAATAATAGAATATATTTACAATGTAAATTGGCTACAAACGAACCAATCGTTTACTTATATAATAATTTTGAAAATATATGTTAATATTTTTATTATATTTTTAAATGTAAACCTCCATCAACTGGTAAGCTTATACCAGTTATATATCTACCTTTATTAGAACATAAAAAAACTACTACATCACCTATTTGTTTTGGTTTCATTTCTTTATTTATTGATTGTTTATTTGATATAAATTGATAAGCATCTCTTCCTGTTATTTTATTTAATATATTCCATGCATCGGTTTTAATTGCTCCGGGTACAATTACATTACAATTTACATTTTTTTTTCCAGCATTTAATGCCATTAAACGCATCACATATTCCATTATAGTTTTGCCACTTCCTGGCATATCATATCCTGGTTGAGGATTATATATAGTTGTACATCCTGGAGATGAAATTCCGATTAATGATCCACCATCATTCATTCTATATAATCCTCTTTCACATAAATCAATATATGCTTCTCCATATAATTTTTGATAATATCTCATTGTTTCAAAATTTATATTATTATTTTCTAGTAATGAATTATCGCCAAATGAATATTTTTTAATTCCTTTTAAATTTTCGCAGTTATTAGATGTAATACCAACATATTGGCCACAATTATGAACAATGACTTTTAAATTATGTGTTTTATTAAAATATCTATCATATTTATCAAATATTTTATCTCTTGATTCTTTTAATGATAAATCCCCATCTACTAATTCTATTTTATTATTATATTTTTCTATTAAATAATCTTTAGACAAATATGCTTTGTATTTATTAGTGTTATATGTTAATAATAAATCATAACCTTTTTCTGCTAATGAATTAGCAATTCCATATCCAATACCACGAGTTCCTCCAGTTATAATTGCTACTTTATTTTCTAAATTAATCGATATCGAGAAAGTATTAATATTATAATTTAATATAGTTAATAGAATAAATAATTTTTTTATCATTTTATATAGTTTATTATCTTTAATTTTATATAAAAATATATTTATATAATAATATTATTAAATGAAATATATATTATTATTTTTATCATGTTTATTATACTTATTTGAATTTACAAAAGCATTTTCAGTTACATTTCCAAGATTTAAAAAAAATTACGCAATTGTAAAAAATATAAAAGTTAATAAATTAACAGATAATGATAAAAAAGAATTAAAATATATATTTAATGCGGTACCGGTAATAGTTTTTAAAGATCAAAAAATTAATCCACAAGAATATTATGATTTTTGTAAAATATTTGATGACAATTATAATAATTTAACTCTTCATCCATGGGAAAATTGTGCGCCAAAAAATGTACCTCAAATAGCATTAAGAAGTACTCATATAATAAATGATAAATACGGCATTAATAATATACATGGGGGGTTAGGAAAAGACATAACATTTAAATATAATTATAAATGGCATCAGGATTTGGTTGGTAGTTCAAAATTTTTACCACCAGTTGTAAGTAGTATATATACATTAATAACTCCTCATAAAAAAAATGATAATACTTTATTTGTTGATTTAGAACAAGCATATGATAATTTAGATATGAAATTAAAAAGGAAATTATCAAAATATAATGTAATTTATCATAATAATATAGAAAGAGCACAAAATTCATATTGGGATAATACTGGTTATATAAGAAAAGATATATTATTAAATAAATATGTTGATGATAATATAATAAAACAACCATTAGTTATTTATTCTGATAAAACAAAATATAGAAAAAGTTTATTATTAAATCCTGTTAGATTTTTAAAATTTGATAAATTAAATTATGACGATAGTAATGATTTATATAGACATATAATGAATAATTTTATATTTAGAGAAAATAATATTATTGAACATAAATGGGAAAATAATGATATATGTATATTTAATAATAGAAAATTAATTCATACATCGTCACCATCTATAGAATATGAAAATGATAAAAGGATGTATAAAATATTATTTTTAGGAACAAATGAACCTATTATATCGGTAATAGAAAATGAAAATGAAAATAATAGATATAAAAGATAATAATTTATATTTAATAATACTAATTATTTTAATAAATATAAGATTATATTCTTGGCAAAATTAATTTATTTTTAAAAAATATATAATAATAATTTAATATATTTTAAATAGATTATGAATTATTTAAATGATGATATATTAGATAATATTTTAAAAATAAGAACAAATGATTTAGAATATGAATTATATTTACTTAATATTTTTATAAATAAATTATATAATCTAATAAAACCTTTAACTATAATTAAAGAAGAAGAAAAATATAATATTAAATATGATATGGTTTACTATTTATCCGATTCATTTTTATATAATATACCGATTAAAGGCAATGTTATAATTATATATCCAGGATATATATATAATCATAATCCAAATTATTTAAGTGATTTATTAATAAATCCTACTTTTTTTACATTATTACTAGAAGCAAATAAGGCAGTTATAATGGAAAATTTAGATATTTATAATAATATGATTACATTTGAAGACATATCTATATTTAATCATTCTAAATGCAAATTATTTAATATAAAATATAATAATGATATTAAATATATAGAATTAAAATTTGGAATATATAATAATATAAATTGATATAACTTTTAATTTTTATTTAAAAAAATGATAATATATATAATTAAATATTTATAATATAATATGAATTATATTTTATCTTTACTTTTACTATTTGTATTTACTAATTCAGTATTTTCTTATAATTTACCATTTTTCAAATTTCTTTGTAATAAAAAAAATTATATTTCTCGAGGAGAAGCAATTAAAAATAAAAGAAATGCGACTTATATATATACTAAAGAATTATTAGATAAAAAGGCGGAAGATATTGTTAGTGGTGGTGATAGAAATAATAGGAATAAAAAAAATAATTATAAATTAATTGATAATAGAAAAAAAAATGATAGTACTTTAAATAAAGAAAATACTACAATAAAACAACAAGTTGTTAAGAAACATTATTAATATGATTTTTATATGGATATTTATAAATTTATTTGCTGATATTAGTATATATTTATGAGTTTCTCTTTGGAGGATATGGACCTTTAACCATTCTAGATTGTAATTTATCACATATATATAATAAATTTCCTATATTAACTAAAATAGTAGCACATATTATTGTATTAAAAAATATATTATTTATTGGATTATAAATTTCAAGTAAAGGTAGTCCAAAAAATATAATATTTGGTATTAAAAGTATTAATATTTTTTTTGTTATTTCTAAATTATTATAAGCTTTTTGACAAGTTGTACAATGATCTAAATGAAATGTTTTTCTATCTAATAATTCACTTCTAGTTGCCCAAATATATCTTTTATTTAATTTATTAGAATTCCAAGGAATTGGTTCAGTATTATTTAACCATTTTCTCCATAAAATCGTAGGAGTGTCGCTAGATGTTGGTAATTTATATAAATTTTTATTATTAAATAATAATATATTTTGTTGTCCATTTAAAAATATTGTATCTTCTTCTAATACTTTACTAATAAACATATGATGTAAAAAGGTAGGTTTTATTAAAAAAATATTAAATATTTTTAATAAAGGATTTTTAAATGTAATTATTGGCAATCTAACTATTACACGCGAATATCCTTTATTTATTGGCACAACATATGATGCTAATAATATTTTTATATGTTTATTTTCAACTTTTGTATATTGATAACATGGTGCTTGAAAATATGTTACAGAATTTAAACTAATATTATTATTATAAGATCCTGGTATAACAGACAAATTATGATTAAGTATAATTCCAAAATTACTAAATAATTTTTTTTCATATTTAATTGGATAAGCATTTTTTCTTAATCCTTGTGAACCATGATGTGTATATGGTACGTGACTTATATCTAAAACATTTTCAACTAATAAAGTATAATCATAAGGTAAATCAGAAAATGCGTCTAAATAAAATGTATTTTTATCATCTAATTCTTTACAGATTGGTATCAATTCTTTACTAGGAGTTATTTTATTTTTATTTATATTTTCTGGCCATATCCATATTATACCCTGTTTATTTGTTGTATAATATGCTTTTCCTCCTAAATTTTTTTTTATTTTATAATCGGGATGATGTGGTATTGATATACAATTTCCAGTACAATTAAAAGCCCAACCATGATAAGGACATTCTATATTACCATTATTATTTATTCTACCTTCGCTTAATGGTACAAGTTTATGAGGACATTTATCAATCATAGAATTCCATTTTTTATTTTTATGATCCCACCAAATAACTAAATTTTCTCCCAATAATGTAAATTTAAAAGGTTTTTTTTTATCAGTATATTTTTCCAGAGCAATAGGATACCAATTTTTTTTCCAATTAAAATTTCCAAATTCGTCTTTTAATTTATTAATCATTTTAATATTAGTATAAGGTTTATTTAATCTTAAAATATTAGTAAAAGAATTTATATAATTATATTGTAAAAACAATAATATTAAAATTTTTTTATTTATTAACATGACATATATATATATATATATATATATATATAGTTTTTAAATAAAATATTTAAAAATAAACTAATTATTTTTTAGATTTTTCCCGAACTAGAGTTTCCTTTTTACACCTTTGGACATTTAAAATGCCGATTTAACAGCAAACAAAATATCCAAAAGTAGTAAAAATTTGGTTATTACATAGCGTGGACTATGTATGAATTCTCGTAAATATGTCGGGTCTTCTTCCTATTGTAAATATACTCTTTACAATATTTAACATATTTTGAACAGCGTTCTTATCTCTATTATGAATTATCTCGCATTTCTGCTTATCCTCTTGATGAGAAAGTAATCCATTAATAGTTATTTTTTTATTAACTTTGATATCATTTGGTTTATGACTTTGTCTTATCATAAATGGTGATATTTCGCAATTGCAACAATTACATAATTTAGATGTCCTAAATTCATTTACTAAATAGGTTCTAAATCCAGCATTCTTAAATATTCTTCTAAACTTTTTACAAATTGTAGGTTCTAACCCACCTATATTACTACTACCTTTATCATAATCACCCATTATAAACAATACATCATTAGGTTCTCCAAACTTTTTAGTAAAGTTCTTTATCATTTTACTCTCACTTTTTTGTGTATTGATATACCTGTTTAATTTGAACTTTCTAAAAAAAGTCTTTTCATAATGAGAAAATAACAATAGGTTCAATTTATTTTTTTCAATCAAGTAATTATTGAACTTATCATAATTACAAGTTTTTTTATTATGACTACTTAAAACGCTCTCAATTTCTTTAATATTTTTACCATTTATAAAGGTTGTATTATTAACTTCTTCAATAATTTTATTATATTTTTTTGTTCTTGTTTCTAATCTTCTTTGATTTTGAGTATATCTAAATGTTTCTAAATTACCATCATTATCTTTGCTACCACAATAAATTAAATCACTACAACCTGGATCTACGCATACTATCTTTTTACTTCTTAATTCATCTGTGATAAATTCTTTTTCAATATATTTTGTATTATCTATTGGTTTATTATTAGGATTATAATATTTTAAAGACATCCCTTGATTGTCTGTTCTAATAAATAAAATACTAACAGAGATACCATCAGTTCTAATCATATAATTAAACTCATAATTATTCTTTTTGAACATTTTACTATCTAACTTTAAAACCCTATTCCATAATTTAAATTGATTAGTTTCTTTTTTATAATTTTTAAAGTGCGTTGTTGTACCTTCATCTCCTAAAAAATTACTAATTAAAGCACAAGTATCAATGCATATATTTTTAGGGATGATATTACTCCGTAATGGTAAAATATTAAATAATTTAATTTGCTTAACCTTATCAATATCTTCTGTATCTTCTAATAGTATATCATTAAGTTTTTCAAGTTGAATATTTATATAGATAAATGACTTTAAGTAATCCTTTGTATTTGAATGTAGGTCATAATATATACTATCTTTATCAAAATTAGGTTTATTAGGAACAATATGTTTCTTATGTTCTTTAATCCAACTATGATATTTTTCATCAGCGTTTAAGTCATTTGTTAGTGATACAAGGTCGTCTTTAACCTTTTTAAATTCATTCGTTAATGATTTATACCTTTCTTTTCTTACTTCTTTATCTTTTATCTTTTTAATCTCATCTTTTTGCTCTTTCAAATTAAAAGAATGATTAACAAATTGATTAATATGTGTAATAAAATGCTCTTGTATATTATTATTTATATTTTTTTCAATATCAATTGCTTCGTATGCTAATATATAACTTAATTTATCATAATAGATTATTTCATTATCATAAATGGTAGTTATATAGTGTTCATTATAAAATTTATAAAGGTTCTTTAACAAAACGCTGTAATATTTTTCAGGTGTTGCTCCCCTATTATCTTTTCTTTTTGTAACAACCTTAAAGACATCACATATAAAATTCTTATCAATTAAAGGAAACTCTAAATTATTTTCAGAAAGATAAATACAATACAATTTAATAAAATTACATGAATGAATAACAATCTTATTAGTTCTAATAACTAAATCATTAATGATCGGTAAGACTGCCTTATCTTTAAGAACATTATTGATGTTATTTTTAATTGTTTTCATATAGTCAAACTTTTCAAACTCTTCTTTTGAGGTATCATCTTTCTTCTTTTTAGACATTTACATTATCTATATATAGTATATATTTTAATCTTTAAATAGTTTTATACTGAATATTGAAAAAATGATATAACAACATTAATAGTATAATATAAGATTATAATGACAAGGAAAAGTTATAAGAATTTATTACAAGATGTTTGCTATAGAGACAAATGTATTATAGATTTTGATAAAATAGAAAAATATAATCGAGAGATAAAGGTTGATTTTATATGTAATTGCGGTAATGAATATTGTAGAACAATAAGAAGATTATGTGACAGCGTCGGAGGTTTTTGTGAAAAATGTACCAAAAATAAAAGAAATGAAAAAGTAAAACAAACCTGTATTGAAAGATATGGTGAAAAATATACAAAATATACAAAGCAAGGCTTAATAGATGCGTGTAATAGAGATAAGTGTATTATAGATTTTGATAAATTAGAAAAATGTAATAGGAATACAAAGATTAAGTTTATATGTAATTGCGGTATTGAGTATAGTAAGACATTTAGGCAAATTTATGATATTAGTGGGGGTTTTTGTAAAATATGTACCAAAAATAAAACAAAAGAAAAAGTAAAACAAACCTGTCAAGATACTTGGGGCGTAGACCATTTTACACAATTACCCGAAGTAAAGGAAAAATCTAAACAAACTTGTTTGTTAAATTATGGTGTTGAACATCCATCACAAACACAAGAGTTTCAAGATAGGGTTAAACAAACCAATATAAAAAACTATGGAGTAGAATGTGTTTTACAATCACCAGAAGTTAGGGAAAAATGTAAACAAACCAGTATAGAAAGATGTGGTTTTGAATATGCTTCACAATCAAATAAATTTAAAGAACAGGTAAAAAAGACAAATAATATAAAATTAGGAGTAGATTATCCTATGCAATCAAAAAAGGTAATGGATAAATCTAAACAAACTTGTTTGTTAAATTATGGTGTTGAACATCCATCACAAACACAAGAGTTTCAAGATAGGGTTAAACAAACCAATATGAAAAAATATGGGGTTAAACACATATTACAATCACAAGTATTTCAAAAACAATTTAAACAAACTTGTTTGTCAAATAATGGAACAGAATATCCTATGCAATCACAAAAAATTAAAGATAAATCGAAACAAACTTCTTTAAAAAACTATGGTGTAGAACATCCTATGCAAAATGCGGAATTCTCTGAAAAAGTATCTAAAAATGCCTATAATCTAAAAGAATTTAACTTTCCTTGTGGTAATACTATACAAGTTCAAGGATACGAACCATTCTTACTTAAAAATCTTATTGAAGAAGGATATACATACGAAGATATAATAGTAAAAAGAACAGAAGTTCCTAAAATATGGTATGATAAAGATAATAATAAACATAGATACTATTGTGATATATATATACCAAAAATAAATACTATATATGAAGTTAAAAGCACATGGACTTATAAAAAAGATATTGACGATATCCCTTTAAAAAAACAAGCCTGTATTGATACTGGATATTTATTCGAATTATATGTATATGATGGTAAAGGTATAAGACAAGAGATATAACTATTAACTTTGTTCCAACTTTGCCTTTCTATTCATATAAGCAGTATGTCGCCACTCTTTGAGTTTTTCTGGGTTCTCCGTTTTCATTTTCTCCATATATGTTTTAGCCTTTTCTTTGACCTTTTCACTATTTTTTTCATAATACCTTTTATTTCTTTCTGTATTGGTATATGATCTTAACTTCTCTTCTAATTCAATATTTTTTTTCTTTAACAATTCATTTTCAATCATTAAATTATTATACATATCAATATTAACCATATCAGTCATATTATCTTATCATTATAATATAAGACGCATAACTTTAAATAATTTTATGACTAAACATAAAAGCGAAGATTATAAATTATCCGCAGTAAAATATTTTTTAGAAAATAAAGATACACAAGAGAACACTTGTAGAATATTTAAATGCTCTGTAAGAAGTCTATTAAGATGGACTAAAAGATATGAAGAAGAAAATGAAATTAAACGACATAACAGAAAACCAATATCATATAAGGTTAAAAAAGAACATATAAAGTTTATATTAGAAGAACTTAAAAATAATAAGACTATTACAATAGAAGATTTACTTACTAAATTAAGCAATAAGTATTCTAAATTAAACATTACAAGAAGACATATTAGTAGGATAATTAAAGAAAATTATATATCATTAAAATTAACTAAAATTAGACATGAACCTATAAAGCGATTTGGTAAGGATATAAATATTAATGAAAAAATTAAAGATTTTTATAATGAAATAAAAAATTATAATATTGACGACATTATTTGCATAGATGAAACAAGTATTAACTCTTTACAATTAAGACATCATTGCTATAATGAAGTAGGTAAAATATGCGTTATTAAAACTAATTCACAAGAAGTTTTCAAAAAATATACAGGTGTTTTTGCTATTTCAATAAAAGGCGTAATCGGTTATGAATTATATAATAAAGGTGGTATAGATAGTGATAGGTTATTAGTATTTTTAGAAAGGTTTATTACTAATAAATATAAAAACAAGGTTATCATTTTAGATAATGCAAGTTCCCATAGAAACATAAGAGTTAAGGAATTAATAAATAAGAATAATAAGTTGATTTATTCAGTTCCATATCAACATTATACAAATAGTATAGAAATGTTTTTTAGTCTTCTAAAATCTAAATTACAAAAGAAACAAGGATTATATTACGAAGACTTAAATAATAATATTAAAGAGGTAATAAAAACAATACCAGAATGCTACTATAAGAAAATATTAAATGGAACATATAATAGACAAACCAAATATATTAAGAAAAATAAGATAAGAAAATACAAGAATTATAAGGACTAAAAAATGGCATTTTAAATGTCCAAAGGTGTAAAAGATTTTTTTTTGGAAAAAATGCTTCTAATGCTATTTTTTAATAAGCTATATATACTTGATGTTGTATCTTTTTGGTTTTCACTTATTGATGGTTTATTCTTTTCTATTGTTTTTTCTTTGTTATTTTACGAGGCATTATATAATACTAATACTATTATAACTTATTTTTTAAATTTTTATAATATAAATAATATTATATAATGTATTAAATATAACAATTATATAATAAATGAAAATTGTGATATAATGGATGTTTATAAATTATTTTATTTATTTTAAAATAAATTATTTTATTTAAATAGAATGATAAATAAACAACAAAAGCAATATAAAAAAATTGGAAAAAAATTTATAAATGGTAAATTACGAGTTATTTATAAAAAAATAAAAAAAAATTCAAAAAAAATTTATATAAAATATAAATATAAATATATTCAAATAAAAAAATTTAAAGAAATAATGAACAAGAAAAAAATAAAGATTAAAAATAATAAAAAAAAAGGTGGTCACGTAGATACAAATACAGAAATCCATATGGAAATTAATAAAATAATGAATAGTTTAAATGAATTAAGTAATTAAAATAAAAAAAATAAATAATAATATAAAGGGATTATATAATAATGAATTATAATTATATATTAATATTATTATTATACATATTAATTATAGTATTAATATGTATAATATTTAAAGAATATAAAAATGTATATGAAAATTTTGAGATAAAAGAAAAAAATATTGAACCACTAAAGATCTCGACTAAAAAACCAGAATTAATTAAAATAATATGTCAAACATATCATACTAAAAGTTTAATACCGGAAATAGTAACACAAAATATATATAAATATTTTATAGGTTTTCAATATGTATTATATAATGACAATGAATGTTTAAAATTTTTAGATTATTTTGATAATAAATATTATTATTTATTTGAAAATAAAAAATATCCATATTTTATGGAAGGTTTTACAAATAAAAAAATTAAAACAAAGGAAGCATTTACTAATTTGAAATTACCTGCTCATAAAGCAGATTTATTTAGATATTGTTATTTGTATGAATATGGCGGAGTATACGCGGATATAAAAACAGAATTTATAAAAGATATATATGAAATAATACAAGATCCTAGTAAAATGTATATATCTATAGGAATACCAATGGTTAAAAAATATGTACAAATATATCAAGGATTTATATATTCACCTGTTAAAAATGATATATTTTTATTATTAATACACAATATACTATTAAATATAAAAAAAAATAATGAATATTTATATAATACAAAATTTTTATATAATGTTATTAAAAATGAATCAATTAATAAAAAAGTAATACCTGGATTAAATAAAATGAAGAATTATCCAGATATATATTTATTTCAAGAAATTAATGAAGATAAAAAAGAATGTAAAAATTCCAAAGATAGATATAATTTATGTGTTCATTTATATGATAAAGGTATAAAAATGATTAAAACAAGATATGATGATTATCCGTGGGATAAAAAAAAATGATATACATTTATTAAGTAAATTAAAAATGAATGAAAAAGAAGCTAAAGATTTATTAAATAAAGAAAAAGCAAAAAAATTAAAAATAAAAGAAAGAATGCAAAAATATAGAGATACAGAGGAATTTAGAGAAAATAATGCGAATTATATGAAAGAATATAGAGAAAAACAAAAGAAAAAATTAGAAGAAGCGAAAAAGATGATAGAGGCTAAGAAAAAAAATAAAAAATAAAAAATAAAAAATAAAAAATTATAAATTATTTTTTTGTTCTAGAATTAAAATTCTATTTTCTAAATTTTGAATATGTTTAACTAAATATGGTATAAGACTTGTATAATTTACAGATTTATAATTATCTAAACCTTCCTTAACTAAATCGGGTAGAATTGTTTCTATTTCTTGTGCTATAAAACCCACATTACAAGTATTAGATTTATTAATATCATTCCATTTAAATGTAACAGGATTTAATTTAAGAATTTCATTATTATATTGAAGGGGATTAATATTATTTTTTAAATTTTTATCAGATTGTGTAGTTGATGAATAAGCCGTAATATCAAATTGTGCATGTATACCATTACAGTGTATAAAACCTTCTCCTGTAACTTGTGTGTCACCGTAATTAAAACCAGATACACTATTGTTCATAACAATTTGTTTATTAGAATCTAAAATACTAGCATTATCCATAAAACTATTGTCGGCAAAAATTATTTTAGTAACATGTAAATCTTTGTGCGAATAATTGGCACTTGATGAAAATTCCATTACATTTTCAGAACTATTACTTATACCATTGGGATGAACAATAATACTTAATCTTGAATTACCAATACTAATAATAGAACCACCATATGTCTCTGTAAAATGTAATTTATTACCAATATTAGTTATTTCATAAGAAGCATCGCTAATATAATAAGTTTCAAGTTTAAATCTAGAATTATTATTTTTAGAATTAATAATAATAGATGCTTTATTATCTATATAACTTGAAAATTCATTATAAGTAGATATAGATATATTATTATTATTATCAATAAATAATGGTAAATCTTTATTAATAATGCCGGAATTATACCATAGAGGTAATATTAATTTGTCATCATCACTAGATGATGGAATTATATCATTTATAATATTGCTAGAATAAATATTATAAATATTGCTAAAATTATCAATAGATATAAAATTTGAATTAATTTCTTGTTTTAAATATATATTAGTATCATCTAAAATTTTATTAGTTACACCTAATAAAATTTTATCAACATATATATCATCTAAATTAGTTAATTTACTTGAAGTAATACTATTATCAGATATATCAGTACCATTTATAACCCCATTTTGTAAATTTAGAACAACAGGATTAGTAATATGTGACGCATTTAAAGTTCCTGTTATAGTAACAGTACCTCCAATATAAGTATCAGATTGTAATGTAGTATACTCTAGTGATGTAGAATCACTATTAATATTTATAATAGCATCATTTATAAAAGAAGCGTCAATATTATGACCTTTTATAGTAGTTACACCATTAAAATGATTTGGATTTCCATCAAGAGTAATTAATGATGTAGTTGTATTATCAATAATAATTATAGTGTCTTTTATATAATTAACAGGAAGATCACCGGATATATATGTAATACCTGAGAATGTTGAACCAAGAGTGGTAGTTAATGTTGTTTGATTATTTATAATTGCTGTATCAATAAATGATATATCTATAGATGTTTCAATACTAACTTGTTGTATTTTATTATTAGCATTATTTGTAATTGTACCAGTTATAGTAGCGCCATCATTAATACTAATAGTATCAATATTACCAGTAATAATAACGTCATTTAATTTATTTGCACTAGTAATATCTATCATATTTCCATGAATAGTAATACCATCGGCAATTAATGTAGGATCAATACTGTTGGGAGGGAAATCATATTGAATTCCTGTAGGTCCAGATGGTAATTTATAATAAGTATCAGTAGTTGAAGGAATAATACCTGTTTTTAAATTGGATGAATAAATTATAATAGAACCATCTGATAATATTAACGATGGGTCTATAGTTTCATTACCTATACTATGTAATGTTACAGAATTAAATTGTCCAGCATTATTAAATTGATCAGGTGTTAAAATAATATTACCAATATCACTTGGATTAATTTTATTATTAGTAATAGTATTAATAGTTACATTTGACAATAATTTATTATCAGAAAAATCAATATCAGATGGTAAAATTGAAATATTACTTAAATAAGAAGGATTAATTTTATTATCAGGTAAGGTATTTATAGTAATATTTGATAAAATATTATTATTGTTTAAATTAATATCTGAAGGTAAAATACTAATATTACTTAAATATGCTGGATTAATTTTTTCTGAAGAAGTATCTATAGAAACACCATCTAATGTATTAATTGTAAAATCAATATCTGTGGGTGTAACAGTAATATTATTTAAAACAGATGGATTAAGTTTATTATCGGCAGTTGTATTTAGTGTAACATTTTGTAGGAAAGAACCACTACTATCATCTATTTGATTGGCATAAATTTGTAAATTATATATAATACCTGGGTCAATAATTCCATTACTAATTTCAACAATAGTATTTTGTAATGTTGTAGATGAAATATTAGAAACATTTAAATTTACTTTAGAAAGATATTCTTCAGTAATGTCACCAAATAAATTAATATTTGATATTATAAAATCAGAATTACCGTAATTTTCAATATTAGATATATTAATATAAATATTATCTAAAATATCTAAAGGAATATCATTATTTGATGAAGTAATTGTAGCATTATCAATAATAGCACTATTTATATCAATTGAATTAATATCTATACTAATATCATTAATTAAATCTATAGGTAATTTAATATCATTATCAAAATTGGAAGTAATATTTGTAATACCGCTAATTTTTAAATCTGTACCAAAATCTAAAAGAGAAATATCTAAATTAGCAGAAGATATTTTATCAATAGGAAACGTAATACTTGGATCACTAGAATCTTGAAGTATAGTAATTGGGTATATAAAATCACCAGTAATAGATGTTGATAAAATAGATCCAGATTTAATTTTAGTACCATCGATAGGGTTTGCTAATTTAATAGGATCAATTGAATTATTTGCTATATGCGAATTAGTAATAGAATTATTTTTAAATTTATCACCATGAATTAAATTACTATAATATGGATTATCAGTTGTACCATCGTATGCCCCTGGTATTTTTGATAATGTAATAAGACCATTTTCGTAACCATATTGTTCAATTTGTTCTTGTGTAAATGTATTAGGATCAATAGTTGGATCTAAATTAGAAGTTTTACCCATATAACCAAAAATATTATGTGGTAAGAAAATTTTATCTTGCATATTTGGATTAGCAATATATGTGTTAGATCCCAACTCATATCTAATAATATTACCAGCAGTATCAAGATGTGTATTAATTTCGGTTAATAAATCACTTTTAGTTGTAGCAATTGAATCAGTAATATGTGTAAAATCTATATTTAAATTAATTAATTCTAATGAATTCATTTCCCATCTATCAGAATTATAATTATACGCTAAATAACCTTTTGTGCGATTTGGCGCTGATGGTAAATTAAGATTATAATATTTAATAACTACAATACCTGATCCACCATTTCCTCCCCAATTATTAATACCACCTCCACCCCCACCACCTGTATTATTAGCACCAATACCACCACTAATTTTAACGTTTGTATTAGTATTATTATTCGTTATATTTGTACCATGTGTAGTTTCCCATCCTGTATAAGCATTATCGCCACCATAAGCAATTTCGTCTTGACTAGTAATTGATCTAATAGCACCAGCACCACCACCACCAGCACCTCCATTAGGCAAAGAACCATATTTAGTACCATTTATTGGAGTTGTAGCAATATCATTATTATACCACCATCTAGAAGCACCACCACCTCCTCCCCATCTATATTCTGTACCAAATATACTACTTGGATTACCAGACATACCTTCTACAGTTGAACACGTATCGTTATCTGGTCCGCAACCATTATTATTACGCGATGAAGTACCACCATTACCACCTTTAATATGATATGATATAGTGCCGTCTAAAATAGAAATAGCAGAACTAATATCTGCTATACCTCCTTCTCCACCCAAACTAGTTCCAACACTAGTAGAATTACCATCATCTTGTCCTTTTTTACCACCATTAGCTATAATTCCAAATGCTTCACTGTTATGTCCATTATCTCTTGTTAGACCACCTTTCCCAACTTTAATAGTATACGATGAACCTTTTGTAATTGGTATATTAGTAGCTTCTATTATAGCTCCACCACCACCACCGCCAGAATTAATATATAATTCAGTACTATCATTAACCCCACCACCTCCACCACCACCACCAACAATTAAAATATCAGCAGTACAATCATATTGAAATTCAATTAAATATTCTGTTTGAGTTTCAGTATTTCCGCTATGGTTTAATATAATAAAATGTTCAGTATAATCTAAGTTACTTTTATAATAGTTAGTATATTCAACAATAGTATGATTAACTTTGGGACTATATATAGTACTTAAATCTAAATTAGAAAATTTATTAAAAGGAATTAATGGAATTCTATCAATATTAAATAAACCACTAGTAATATTAGAAGTATCTAAATTTTTAATATTTGTTTCTATTTTACCTATATAATTAGAATTATTATCATCTAAAATAAATAAATTATCATTAACATCACTAATATAATTAGAAGTAGAGTTGTTAATATTAATTAAACTATTAGAATTTTCAGTTAATTTAATATTATTAAGATTTGTAAAATGGTCAAAATTAAGTATAATATTATTTGATGTATTTTTTAAATTATTTAATAAAATATTACATGTATCTGCTATATATTCATTTAACATCCATTTATTTGAAGTCCAATTGTATTCTAAATAAGTATTTGTTAATGTAGAAATATCTGCTTGCACAACATTATATTCTTCTTTAATAACAAATTTATATCTCATTAATACTATACCTGATCCACCATCTCCCCATCTTTGTAATTGACTATTATAACCTCCACCACCACCTGAATTTTCAGAACCATCTTCCACACTAGAAGCAGCATTCCCTCCTCCTCCCCCGCCATTCCCTCCAACAAATCCATTTGCTCCACCTCCACCAAACCAAAGTTCATTAGTATTTACAATATTACCTATATCATCAAAAATATTAGGAAATAATTCATATGCGTTAATTGCTGTTGTACTATTACCAGGAGGTGCGTTACCTGCATTAATATTAGCAAAGCCACCATTAGCAGTATAAGTAGAGAATGAAGATTGAGAACCATTTTGTGCGGGATTACTATTAGCATCATTATAACCACTCCCACCAATACCAATATTTATTGTAATCGTATTACCAGTTGTAAAACTCAAATTTGTATTAATAACATATTCACCACCATTACCACCCCCTGTATTACCACCTCCACCACCCCCACCAACAATAATTAAATCAACATCAATATTATCTTGTATATTTAAAGTATAAGAAGTTGATGTATCTGTAAATTTAAAATAATGATAACCATTATCATCATTATCAATTAATGTTATATCATGATTAAAAATATCTTCACTATTAAAAACATGAATATAATGATTAGTAATTGTATTTAAAGCATTTGTTGATAAAATAGGATGATTATATGCTTTAATCCTCGTAGTTCTCATTGGTGGTTCTGGAATAGAAAAATTAGATATAGGAATATTTGGAATTAATTCTAAATTAAAAATACCAGCATCGGTATAATTATTAATATTAGAAGTATGTATAAAAGATGATTTTAATTCTTCTTGAAATATTGTATTTTTAATATCATTTACAACATCATAATATATATTAGAAACATTATAAAATTGATTATTATTTTTATAATATATAATATCAGTATATATATCACCATTAACATTTAAAGTATTAACATTGCTATTATAAATTAATTCAGAACCGATTGAAATATTAGTTTTATAATCTAAATTAGATGATATATTATCATTAATTTTAATAGATAAAGCAGTACTATCACCATCTATACCCCGAATAATAGTATTACCATATATATTTAACATATAATCAGATTTTTTAACAATTTCTTGGAAATATCTAGGATAATTATAAAGATATAATAAATTATCACTTGTATTTATAGATGGTGATTTATGTGGTATACCAATCGATACTTTATATGTAGAATTTGAAGTATTAGAAGATAATAAATCTGTATGTAAAATTTCTGAATTTTCTGATGGACCCTGATTATCAATACATATATTATAATTTTCACCTAATGTTATCATATTATAATCGTTGCCAATGTGTTGTAAAAGATGTCTTGTATTATATAGATTAAATTTTTGATCCCAATTTTCAAATTGTTTAGAATATGATATTTCAAATACATCTTTAATATCATTAATGCCATCAGAATTAACATAAGAAAGATTATGAAAACCTTGTTGTCTAATAGTGGAGTAATAATTAAGATTTGGGTTATTATTAGTTTTTAATAAATAAGAAGGATTAGATCCATAAATAGAAATGGTAGGATATATTGTATTATTAGTAGAATTAATATTAATAATATTATTATAATATTTACTATCATCATTTAAATTATCAAATAATAAATTTTTAGTATAATCGTTAATAACACCTTGTTTAAAATAAATATCTATACTATTTTTATTAATTTTAACATATGAATTAATATGGATAAGACTTTCAAATTCTATAATTTCTGTTTCTTTTAATATAATATCATTATAATTATCAGTATTATATATTTTTTCAGATTTAACTGTTAATATATCTATCAATTTATTAATAGGATCATTTTGATCAGCAATATTTTCAGGTATTAGTTCAATACAATTAGTAGGAATACTATTGTGATAATTCCATTTTAATCCAATTTTTAATGCGTTAATATTAATACCAGTATTATTAACAGTTATTTTTTTACTATTAATATTTGTAATATTATTAACATCTAAATTAAAAATATTAAAAGATTGTTCTGTATCCAAAATAATTTGACCAATATTAGTAATATTTTTATTATCAAAATCAATATTATTAGTAATATTCGTAGTTGATATTTTATTAATATCTATTTTATTAAATAATGCATCTTTATCTTTAGAATAAATAGAATAATTATTACTATTAATTGGTAATAATGAAGTATCTGTAAAAGTTAATAATCCATCATTTGTAAATGATGAAATAAAAGAATTATTTGAAGTTAAATGAAAAAATTCGGGTTTATTTATAATATCATAAATATAATTTGTATAAAGTTGATTATATGAAGAAGATGTATTTGCGCCAAATGCATTATATATTTGTTTACTAATATGTATTACAAATAATGGTTTAATATTTTCAACAGGAGTAAAATATATCGTATTACCATCTTGATTATATGCTTGTAAATAACTTTCACAATATAATTTATCAATATTTAAAGTATCCCATTCTGATTGTGCTAATGTAATAATAGTACCAGAAGGAGTTTTACTTTGTAATAATTGTTTTAAAGTTTCGTTAATAATTATATTATTTGAAATATTAAGAGTATTGTTAGGAGGTGAAGTTTTTATTTCCCAATTTAAACCATTAGCAAAATTATCTACATATCTCATACAAGTAAACTCTCTAAAATATTTACCAATATCATTATTTGTCGAAGTAATATATGTTTTAATTTGTTCTGCAGTAAAATTAAAAATATCACTACGTAAATATTGTGCAAGTTTAGTTTTTTCTGCTGCAATATCATAATCAGTAATACCTATATTATTTGTAGAAGATGGTAATAATAATAAATGTGTTTCTGTATATATATGGTCACCATGTTGACGGACACTTGATATACTATTAGTCATTTTAAAGAAATCAATATCAATATTATTATAAGTATTATCAGCATTTTTAAAAGATAATTTATCAGGATAAAATATATAACTTGTTATGCCTTCGGAAATTATAGATATTGTTTTAAAATCATATTCAATTTGATTAATATTATTTAATAAATTTAAATTATTATATTTAATATTAATATTATCATTATTACTTTTATTATTTGATTTATTTAAATTTAATTTTGTTAAATCATAATTAAGATTATTAGCAATTGTTGGAGAATTAATAAAAAAATATTTATCGGCAATATTATCATCTTTATCTATATAAAATTTATTATAATTAGTGGAAAAAATATTTATAAAATTATTTTTATAAGAAGTATAAAAATCATCTGATTGTGTTGTGTCACCATTCCAATAAATATTTTCAAAAATATCTTGTAAGAAATAATCAATTTTTTGTTCAGTTTTCCATAAATAATTATTAGATGTATTATAATTAATATTTAATTTTAATAATGGATTATCTGAATTAATATTATGGGAATTAGTAATATCATAATTTAATCTATCATCATTTCTATTAACAAATATTAATGAATTATTAGAAAAATTATCGCCAATTGCGATATTACCATATTTAGTGATATTAAATGAGTCACCTAAAAATTCACCATCATAATTTAAAATTAAAGGAACATTATTATTAGATGCATTATTTATATTAACAAAAGAATTACTATTATAAATATTATAACTATAACCTATATTAAAAAATCCTTCATTATTTAATTCAAATAATGTATTATAATTTTCAGACACCTGATCACTAATTTCCATATGAGAATATTTATTTATTTTTATAATTGAATTAGTATTATTATCATTATTTATATTTGTATTAATTATTAAAGGGGTTGTATTTTTTGATATATCACTATTTTGATTAAATTGACCAATACTAACATCGTTTAATATATTTTTTTCAATAGAAAATGCTTCTATTTTAATAGCAGTACCAATAGTCGCAGGTGATATTGTATCAACATATATATTATTAACACGAAGATCACAATTAAATAGAGCTCTTTTATTAGTATTAATATCGTATATATTGGTATCATCATCATCTATAAATTTAAATAAAGTATCTTCATTAGAAGTAATATTAAAATTATTATTTTCTAATTTAAATAATATGTCGTATTTTTCAAATTTAATGGAATTAGTATTATTATCAATTTGTAAAATATTATTATAATTATCATCATTTATATTATATTTATCATGAAAAATATAATTAATATTACTATTTTTAAAATTAATATTACAATTATCTATTGATAAAAAATATTCATTTTCATTAAATAATCCATCGCTAAGTAAATTATTTGATAAAATAGTATATTTATTATTTACCAAACCAGATAAATATTTATTATCATAATTAATAACCAAATTACTATATTCTGAATTATTATTATTATTTAATAAAATAATATCACTTATATTTTTATTATTATTAATATTTAATTTATCAACTGATAAAGATCCCCCTGTAGAAAATCCTTTAGTAGTAGACATATTTAATAATTAATATTAATCTTATTACTAAAGATATTTAATATTTTTATATAAAAATAAATATAAAAACTATAATTAGATAAATATGTCAACTGGAAATATTTTAGGTTTAATATGGGAAAACATTGGAAGTAATATGCCTTTAGATAAACAAGAATTTACAAATCAAGATTTGTCCGTAGCATTAAATAATAAAACTACTAATAATAATTCACCTATAATAAAATTTACAAATTATGAATGGGATACATTAAATATATCAAATTTAACTTTAACAAATTATGTAAGTTTTGGCAATCTATATTATATACCAATTAATATAGTTAAAACAGTTATTTTAAATTCATCTGTGTCGCCTAATATATTGGTATTAACTTATGTTGATGATACAATCGAAAATATAACATTAAATGACGTTGGTTATACTTTAATATATAATCGTTGGTATAATGAAATACCAATGTTTATATCAGATAAAAATAAAGATATTATAAGATCTATGAAATTTGTAAAAATAGGACATCGCGATATAGTAATTCATAGAAATAATCTAAATAATTATTTCAAAAATTCAAATAATCATTTAACTTTTTTTTATCATGCTATTATAAGAAATGTTCAAATACCATATGATAAAATAAATTGGAATAATAAAAATTAAAAATAAATTGTAATTATATATATGATATTATTTATTTTTATATTATTTATAAAATTAGCACAATCATATAATGTTATTTTAAATATAGGTTCTACTGGGTTATTATTACCATATAGTATAGGTAGTATAGGATATATAAAAAAAAATATTAATATTAATAAATATGAATTAATAGGAACATCAGGTGGATCATATTGTTCATTATTATATCATTATGAAAATGATTTAACAAATCATGATTATATATGGAAAAATATATTTAAATTAAATGAAACATCACAAATAGATTTATATAATTTAAATAAATTTCAAATAAATTCACGAACAAATTTAATAAATAGATATAAAAATAAGAATTGTGATAGTATTCCCATTAAAATAATTGTAACTAAATATAATAATATTATAAATAAAAAAAAAATAATATTTAATAATTATAATAATATTGATGATTTAATTTATAAATGTTATTGTAGTTCATATATTCCATATATATCAGGTAATAATATATATTATTTATATAATAATATAAAATATTATGATGGCGCATTCAATAAAAGAAATGAAATATATAATAAAATTTATATAAATAATAATAAAATAATAAATGACTTTGATAATTTAAACGATAAATTATTAATAAATATAAATTGTAATTCATGGGGACAAAAATGGAAATTAGGTATAAGACATAGTCTTGATATCAAAAAATCTAGATTATTATATAAAAAAGGGTGGGACGATACAGAAAAATATATTCATAAATTACTCAATAAAAAATAATTATATATTATATTATTATAAATGAATATTATAAAAAAAATAGATAATCACGATGATAATGAAAAATATAATAAAAATAGGAATGATAATTATAATAAATATAATGATAAAATAAAAATAATAATTATTGGAATTTTAACTTGCGGGTTTATAATTTTATATAGTAAATTTAAATGTATATATCCCAATTATATTGATATATTAACTTATAAATATTTATATATATATGATGGTTGGAATATAACACATATAACATTATATTCTATTTTAACATATTTATATCCCAATGAAATTTATATTATTTTATTAATTGGAATAGTATGGGAAATAATTGAATATTTCTTAGATATTAATAAAATTAAAAAATATACATTTGGATGTAAAAATAGAGAACATAATTTAGTATTTGTAAATAGATTTAAAGACATTATATGTAATTGTATAGGTATTACTCTAGGTTATATTATATATTATTACACTAATTGTATGAATATATAAAATTAATATTATAATAAAATTTTATATAACAATGTCTGATAATTTTAATGAACTTTTAAATAAAAAATATCATAAATATGCGTGGGAATTTGCAAAAGATTATATTATATACAATAATGCTAATAATGAATATAATAATATGAAAAATAATAAAATAAATAGTTATACATCATATTATATGAATAAAGGATATAGTTATGGAGGATCATTATCATTGTCTATTAATATAGTTAATAAAGACACTGAATTACATTCAAAATGGAATGAAATAGAATATAAAAAAAACAAAGTAAAATATATTGAAGAATTTTATAATTATTATTATAATTATTATTATAATTATTATTATACCTTAAATTTTTAATTTCTAATTTCTAATTACATATAAATCGCAACATTATATTCATAGTATATAATTCTTGTTTTAATAATTTAAAAGCATAAGGAATTCTAATTTGTATAATATTAGTATTTATTTGACAATATTTACATTTATATATATTATTATTAGTATTAACATTAGCAATATAACCACAATTTTTACATATAAATATTCTATAATTATCTGAAACATCTAACATTCTTTCTTTTAAGAAATTACTCATTCCATGTGATAAAACAGCATCTCTTTCCATTTCTCCTAATCTTAATCCACCATTACGCGCTCTACCTTCAGATGGTTGCCTTGTAAGCATTACGATTGGACCATTAGAACCTCTAGAATGTAATTTATCAGATACCATATGTTTTAATCTTTGATAATAAGTTGGTCCAATAAAAATTTCAGTTTTAATTTGCTCACCTGTTCTACCATTATACATTATCTCATTACCATATCTTTCCATACCTGATAATTCTAAAACTTTAGCTATACTTTCAACAGAACAATTAGTAAATGGTGTTGCATCGCCTGTGGAACCAATGTGACATGCTGCCTTACCCATTATACATTCCATTAATTGAGCCATTGTCATTCTAGATGGAATAGCATGTGGGTTCATAATAATATCGGGTGTGATACCATTTTTTGTAAAAGGCATATCTTCTTGATTATAAATCATTCCAATTGTACCCTTTTGTGCACTTCTACTAGCTAGTTTATCACCAATTTCGGGTTTTCTATTTTTTCTAACACGAACTTTACAAAATTTATATCCTTCACTATTAATATTTGAATAATTCATATCAATATAACCATCATCATTTGCTTTCATACAAGTACTATTATCTTGATTTATATTGGTACCCATCTGTTTTTTAGGCATAACTTTACCAATAATTATATCATTTCCATCTACATATGTATTTTTTGGTACAAAACCATTACTATCAAGTTTTTTATATGAAAATGGTTTTTGATTAACAGAATTAACAGGATTAGTAAATTTTTCTTCTTCTCCTGTACTGTGATTTTTAGCACACTGATCTCTAAAAGCTTTATAATATGTACTAGTAAATAATCCTCTGTCTAAAGATGATTTATTAATCATAATACTATCTTCTTGATTAAAACCAGTATGTGTCATAATGGCAACAATGGCATTTGTACCAGACGGTAAGTCATTACTATATGTATATTTAGATAATTTTGTAAATACTAATGGTTTTTGAGGATAATTTAAAATATTACCCATTGTATCAATTCTATTATTAAAATTGCTCATATATATACCTAATGCTTGTTTACCCATAGCACAATTACTAACAGCGAAACCATTGCCACCAATGAAACTATGATTATCACTTTCCACAGTAATATCTGAAATTAATTTATTAGAACTAATTAATTTAATATTATATGGTATAAAACACATATCGTTAATAACTTTAATATTTGAATTCCATATATCAAATGAATTATATGTTATTTTAATATTATTATTATTAAATTTTTTAATAAACTTAATATGATTATTATATTCATATTTTATAAATAATTTTTTTAATAATGAATTATTGTATCTAACACCATAATTTTTCATATAATAATTTAGAATTTCTTCATTATCAATATCAACATTATATTTATAATAATAATTATCTACATTTTGTTTAGTTATTAAATAATTAATTATTGTTTTAGAATCATATATATTGTGTTCAAATGAATTACATACTTCATCTTTTTTATTATAAATTGTTAAATAAGATGATAAGAATTCTCGGTGAATATTATCACTACACTTACTTAACCAACTAATGTCAGAACATAATTTTTTAATATAAATAATAAATTTTGTATCAAATATATTATATTCTTTAAAACCTATAAATTTTACATCATTTATATATTCTTCTTTATCATTATCATTTGAAAAGTTTAGTTCATTTATATAATAAAACCCACATAATCTGGCTATAACATTTAATTTATAATTATCAACACATAATGGTAATAAATTATTAATATAATAAATATCATTAACATTAAATGTTTGATTTAAATTATTAAAATCAATTATAATTTTATTAGAATTATTACAATTTTCAAATAAATTATTTTTTCCTAGAATATTATCATTATTTTTAATATTCATATATACCCCTATTTTAGTATTATTATCAAATTCTTCAACCATTTTCCATTCCATTTTATTATTTTTTTCATTATAAGTCATAAATTTATGATCTAATGTGGCAGTAATAGTTCTACCACTAATAATATTTATATCAAAAACCATTTTTGACGTAATTCTATTATAATGTGCTATAACCTTAGTATGCTCTGTTTTTTGAGTAATTGGATGAAAACATACTACTTCATCTCCTATTTTAATATTTTTTATTTTTATATAATTACCATTACTTAATAATACAGTCTCATTTTGTGATAAACATTGATAACAATTTCTAGGAGATTGATTATGATCACTAAATGGAATATTAACACCCAAAATACCATTAAATAAACTAGGATGAATTTCACAATGTGTATAACATGGTGGGTATGAAGTACCTTTCATTCCTTCATCTAATTCAGAATAAGTCATTGATATCATAGAATTATTAATTTCATCTGTATCTAAATATTCAATAAATCCTTCTTCAAATATATCATATTTATGATCAATAATATTACATCCAGCACACGGTGCGATAAAGGTATCGAAATTTTTATCTTTAACAAATTCAGACCAGGATATATTTTTTTCTCTTAATAATTTTATAATTCTTAATTCTCTTTTACCAATTTTTTCATTATAATCTACTATTAATAAAGGTCGAAACATTCTACCAGCTTCTGTACTTATAATTATACCACCATCTTTAATATTCCACACTATTGATATCATCGGATATATAATTCCACATCTTTTATAATGTTTTAATTTTGAATATAATATATTTGGTTCAGAATGATAACCAATTATATCACCATTTATTTGAATAAATACATTATTTTTATTACCTAATTCTTTTAAATATTTAGCAATATTTTTATTTGAAAAACTTAAATTATATGTATATGTATCATCGTATATTACAACACCCTGTTCTATTAAAATATTTCTTATAAAAATACTATTCATTGCTAACGATATATTAGTACTCAAAGCCATATTTTTTACTAAACCAACTGATGCACCTTCTGGTGTTTCTGCCGGACATATCATACCCATTTGCGATTGATCTAATTTTCTTGGTTGAACTAATTTACCATTTTTTTCCATAGATGTATTAATTCTTCTAAGATGTGATAATGTGCTAGCATAAGACATTCTATTTAATACCTGTGATACACCTTGTCTAATATTTTGAAAACTACCAATACTTTTAATACCCCAATTACCAGTAGATAATGAATATTTTAACCACGATTCTAATAAAGATTGTTTAAAATAACGATGAATATTACTATCAGTAATAATATCTTTAGAAGATAATGCTTTATCGTTAGATCTCCATAAACCTATTTCTTTCTCTATCAATCCTTTAATCTCTTTAGTCATTTTTCCATAACATTGTCTAAATAAATTACTCATTATTATACCAGGAGTGTCTATTCTTTTATTCATATAAGAATCCCTATTATCATAATCTTGTAATCCTAGATTAATTTTAATTAATTTACGTATCATATAACCTAAATAAATTGCTTTTCTTCTATTACTTTTTCCAACATGTGGTAAAAAATCATTTGTAATATTAACACGTAATAATGATAAAGCATCGTTTGATTTATTAGCACCAGTCATAATTCTAATTAATACATTTTCTGCCTGTTCCATATTATGAATATCACAAGAATCCTCACAACAAGCCATTAATTGGTTCATTATTTTTAAATTATTAGGATCATCTATGTCATATACTATATGTTGAATGATTTCTTTATCACTTATAATACCTAATGCTCTAAACATAATAAATACAGGAATTTCACTTCTAATAAAAGAAGTGTTTAATCTAATAATTCTTCCCATATGATTTATTTTACCAGTCATATTTAAACTAGTTGTTTTAGGTGGTAAATAATTAAAATCGCTCATTGAACGTATTTCTGCATATAATCCATCGGCATTATTATTTGGTTGAAATACTAATGTTTTATTTTCATTAATTCTATCTTGGGAAATTAAAACCTTTTCATTACCATTAACAATAAAATATCCACCATAATCATATTTACATTCATTATTACTAAGTTCTCCAATAGCTTGAACTTGATATAATAAGCAAGCTTTTGATCTTACCATAATAGGTATTTTTCCAATGTAAACATTATTAACAGTTTTATCAAATTTTTCAATAATACCATCACTATTTACAGTTTCGATAATTACATGAACATTTACATATAAACTACTTGAATATGTTAAATTATTCATTCTAGCGATATATGGACTTAATATTGTATGCGTACCATCTAGTAAATGATATGATGGTTTAGTTAATGATGGATTAATAACATTAATACTTATTTTATAATTATTTTCATTAATAAAATCATTTTTAGTAGGAATAGATATTTTAATAGGATTAAAACCACTAATAATATGTCCAAGTGTCGTATCTAAAAATTTATTATAACTATGTATTTGGTGTTTAACTAACTGATTAGATGTTTCTGGAGAACCTCCTTTTTCAAAAAGGATATCTAAAATATCCCAGCAAATATCTTCGGTATCATTTATCATTATATAAATTATATTAATAAATTTTTATATAAATTATTCATTTTTTATTTTTTAATTTTATATATGTTTTATCATATCCGCATTTTCATATAATCTTCTTAATAAATAAGGATATATATCAAATATATTTCCATATGGTATATATTTAAATACCTTTTTATTATTATCAATTAAGTATTTAGTTAAATCATTTCCCATACCTAATAACTGTGCATACATTACATTTTCTTTGGCATTTAAAGATATTGAATAATCAACTGATATTTTATTATGTGTTGCTAAACATATTTTATTATTTGTATTATTTATTAAATAGTTTATCGCATTATTATAATTATCATCTGTATGTTGTTTTATTTTAAATAATTCATCATTATTATAAGAGTAATAAGCTCCTCTTACTAATTTTATACCTATTTTATCAAATTTTTTTATATCATTTTCAATTTCATTTAAAGAATTTTTTTTGTACATTTGATATGTTTTAAATATATGTAAATTATCAATATCTTGGTATTTTTCAATAATTTTATCGAAAACATAATCTTCTTGTTGTCTTATATTTGTATATTCAGAATCAAAAAATATATATTTATCACGATGTGATGTATTTATAATTTTTTTTACAAATTTATCAATATATTCTTCTTTATTATATGGTAAATATGATGATAATTTACAAGCGTATGCTATATCTTTATTTATATGCTGTTTATTTATTTGCGAAATAACTGATGTTAACTCTTTATCATATTTAATAACATCATATTCTTTTTTTGAATATTCTTTGGCATAATCAATGATGGGAATAATTGAACAATTGTAAATTTTTTTTAAATAATTTGAAACTGAAATATAATTAGTTCCTCCAATAAATTTTAACATCTAAATATATAAAATTAAAAAAAAAATGATTCTTTTTATAAAATAATTTATATGTATGTATAATATGCTTTTATAGCTTAATTGGTTAAAGCGTTGGTCTTATGAGCCAAAGATTGGGAGTTCGAGTCTCCCTAAAAGCATATATGCTTCTATAGCTCAATTGGTTAGAGCATTGGTCTTATGAGCCAAAGGTTGGGAGTTCGAGCCTCCCTAGAAGCATTTATATTTTTTTTTATAAATTTATTTTTTTTTTATATTTTTAATTTTATTACTTTTTTTTTTTTTTTTTTTTTCTTTTTTTTTTTTTTTTTTTTTTTTTTTTTTTCTTAATTCTTTTATTTTTTTTATTTTAATTATTTTTTTTTTTTTTTTTCTTTATTTTATTACTAACAAATTCACTTAGAATATTTAATAAAACTATTCCTATAATTATATTACCTGATTTAATAATATTACCACCAAGTTTCTTTTTTCCCCCATATATTTTAAGTCTATTAGATAATCTATTGATATCTTTATTTATTTTATTTAACGAATTATTTAAAACTATATTTTGTTTTTCTAGACCAATATCTTTAAAATCAGATTTATCTAAAATATAATTTAAAATATTATTATATTCAGTATGATATAAAAAATTATTTGTTGCATCTTTAATATTTTTATCTAAATCGCTAGGAACTTTTAATATTTCTTTTCCCATATTATTTCCAATTTTTCCTATATCATCACCCATTTTTTTAAAATTATTGGTTAAATCATTCCACCAGTCCCCACCTGTTGTAGTTCTACTTCTAGTTCTACTTATAGATCTTGATCTATTTTTGATAAATTCTTTATATTTTGTAAAATAAATACTAGGTATCCAATATGAATTACCTGATTTTACAAAAATAATACTATTTATGGGACTGATGTTGAAATTATTCCATTCTTCTTTTGTAAAAGTTACATTTTTAATTTTTTTCATATGTTGTTCACTAGGTATCATAGTACGAGTGAAACCAAGTTTAATCCTCCTAGGTAAGATACTAGATGCTACTATTGACTTTTCCTCCAATTTTTCTGCCAATGTTCCCCAGTTTCCAGTATTATTATTTCCCTCTTTTACTTTTTCATGTGGTATATTATTATATTCTGGTATATTAAACCAACTTAATCCATTGTTTTGATCATTATTAAGCCATTCACTATCATCTTTTCTCTCTTCCTCTCCACACCATATTGATATACAATCCGATATCCACATAATAAAAGTATAAAAAGAAATTTGCAAAAGAACACCTCCTTTTGTAAGTTTCATTTTAATATATCCTATATTCTATATCCTATATATTAAATATTTAAAAATTAATATTATAAAATATATAAATGAATAGATATATATCTGGTAAAAATATTATAATTAAAGAAAATACTAAAGATGATGATTTTATTTATAAAGAAGAAGTTCCTATAAGAATACCATTTACAATTTTAGATAATTTATATGAATTTAATTTAATTAAAGAAAATGATAATTTAATGGATATTGGTTGCGGAGCAGGTGATTTATTATTATATTGTAAAATTAATTTTAAAATTAATGAAGCAATTGGTATAAATTATTTTAATGAAAGACATTTAATCAATTATCCTCTTTTAAATAGATATAATATTAAAATTTTTAATATAGATGCTTTAAAATATATATATAATTATGATAATAGTGATGTTTTTTGGTTGTGGATAGAAGAACCAAAAATAGAAATAGAATTATTAAAATTAATACAAAACGCTGTTGTAAATCATGAACATAAAAAATGTAAGGTTTTAATTGCTTATGAAACTTTACAAAATATTTGCCAAGATAATACTTTTTTAAATAAATTTAATTTACCATTTTTAAATAATATTATTAGTTGTAAATATTGTCAAAATATTAGATATAATATAAAAAATAAATGGCAAGATAATAAACTAGAAAATATTGAAAAAATTTTAAAAAATCATAATATAAATTATAATAATAGAAAAATTGAATGTAAACATTTATATTTTAATATAAGTAATAAATGTAGACAATCTGGAGTTTTTTCAATTATATGTGTTTATTTTAATTAGTTTTTTATTTATAAAAATATACTATATATGTATGTATAGTAAAAATTATTAAAACATTATAAATAAATTTTATATAATATTTTTAAATTTCATATAATTAAGTATGGATGGAAGAAAAATAATATCTGAATTAGAAAATCCTATTGATAATATCTTAATTATTTTAAGTATTAAATTTGGTGATATATTACATAAATATAAGTTTATTACACCTAATATAATAACAACTATTTCTATTATATTATCCATAATTGCAATATATTTTATATATATAAAATATTATAAAATAGGAGCTATATTATTTTTTATATCATATTTTTTTGATTGTTTAGATGGTAATTTTGCCAGAAGATTTAATATGGTTACTACATTTGGAGATTATTATGATCATATTGGTGATATATTTAAATATTTGTTATTAATATATGTGATTTTAATATCAAATTTAAAAAATATAACAAAATATATTTTTATAATTTTAATTATAATATGCGGGTTTCTTTCCCTTATACATTTGGGATGTCAAGAAAAAATATATAATAATAAATCTGTATTAAAAATATTAAAAATAATATGTTTAAAAAGGTTTGATATTAATTATACTAAATATTTTGGTTCAGGTACTACTATATTTATAATTTTTATATATTTATTTTTTATAAAAGAATTAAATATGTATTTTAAAAATTAAAGTTTCATCTTTTTGATATTTACCGCTAATTTATAAATTTCTATTACCATATATGGTAATATACGTAATATATGTAATATATGTAATATATAATATTTTTATATATTATAATTTAATTAATTTTAAATTAATTAATTTCGGATAATAATTATTTGCTTTTAAATTATCCCATATTTTTTTATGTAGTTTACTATAATTATTCAAACCACATTTGCCTTCTGATTTAAGAAATAAACATTTTTCGCGTTTTTTTTCTATTAAATTATATGATATATATGGTAGAATAATATTTGTTTCTTTTATTGTTTTACCTATAATATAAAAATATGATATAACATAATATTCATATATTGTCCATATGTGTTTTTTATTTTTATCTTTAATATATATATACGAACATATACTCATATATTTTTATTTTAATATATTTATATTTTTAAATAAAATTTTGTTATTTTAGAATATTATAAAAAAATTTATTTTAAAATATTAAAAATATTATTAACATGAAATATGGGAAGAAAAAAGTATCTTTTAACTTATAATAAAAAAAATAATAGTATATATAATTATTTGAAATATCAATATCATTTTAAAAACTACACTTAATAATATTTTATGTAGATTGTCGTGACTTAGATTGCCGTGACTTATTAGATCCTAGTGATTTAGATTGTTGGGACTTATTAGATTGTAGTGATTTAGATTGTTGTGATTTAGATCGTAGTGATTTGGATTGTAGTGATTTAGATGTATTTATAGCAATAAAATTTTGTTTATATGGTTGTAAAGGGCATGGTGGTGTACCTATATTGTACTCTAAATCTATAAAACAATTTTTTAAGATAGGTATTTTTTCTAATTTATCAAAATAATCTTTTAAAGGTAATCTATTTTTCTTACACATTTGAATAATATTTTTATTATGTATATTTGGAATAACTCCATAAGTATAAATAAGCGGAAAAGATGAATAATTATCAGCAACTTTATGATCAAAATAAATAGGATATTCTCTTATATTTTTACCATCTTTTGTATAATATGAAAATAATTTTTCTATTTTTTCTTCATTTATTAATTCATAAATAGGTTTAATGATGTATTTGCTTTTATTTGGAAAAAATAAATCACCTTCAATATTACTAGAATTAAATGTATTTTTAATAACATCAATTGCGGTATTTGATAAAAATGGAATTAATATATATATATCACAAGACATATTTTCAAAATTTTCTATAAATGAACTAATTTGCGAACCAGAATAACTAGCATCATCAGGAATAATAATAGGTATAGAAGTATCTATATTTTTAATATCGTTAACAATTTTTATTGAATATTTTTTAGTATCAATATAATCATATAAATGGTTTAATATCCAATATCCTGATTTATATTTATATGAAATTTTATCATTATCGCTAATTATTAAAAATTGTAATGTTTTGGTGGTTTTTAAATCAGATATCATTTCATAAAATGATTTTTTTAAATATTTTACAAAAATGCTATATGAAATATATGTTGTTTTCATTATAAATTCAGTTGCAATAGATTTAATATCTTTATCTGATTTATTTAACCATAAATTTAAATTATTATTATCAATACTATGTTTATTAGGTTTAATAATATTATACGAAGTAGGAGTATATTTATAACTCATTTTACTATTAATTTGATATATAATAAAATAAATAAGATTTATCATATAGTATAAAAAAAAGTACATTTCTTATGTTTTTAAATTATTTTATAAATCTTTTATAAAATAATTTAAAAACATAAGAAATGTACTTTTTTTATTTAAAAAATGATAATATAAATAAATAATACCATATTTATTATGATTATACCATATGATTTCCCTGATGATTTAATTGATTATATATATAGTTTTATTATTTATAATAAAAAAAAAGAGTTATTGGATGAAATAATTTTATTTAAAATTACAAAAAATTTATTTATAAATAAATATATAAAAAATTATAATAATTATAACGACTATATGTTGACTATATCTGTTAATATTAGAAAATTAATTATAAATAATGATAATCTTTCGGTTAAAATACCACAAATTATATTAATTAAATATAGTGATGCTAAATATAGTATACAAAACAAAGAATTGTTAGTAAATTTATTTTTAGTAAAAAATTTACTAAAAATTTATAATATATTAAAAATTAAATAGGAGAAAATGATTTTCCACAACCACACGATGTGTTTTTTGTTTTATCTGTTATAAAATGAAATTTACTTTCATATAAATCTTTAATGTAATCTATTTTTGTTCCTAATAATAAAAATTCTGATTTAGGTTCAATATATATATTAATATTATTTTTTTTTATAAAACTTATATTGTGATTAATATTATTTATATTTTCAAATTTATAATTAAAACCATTACAACCACCACTTTTAACAGATAATAAGAAATTATTATTATTTTTTATTTTACTAATATTTATTATTTTTTTCCAAGCATTTTTGGTAATTGTAATAGGAAATAATTTATTATTCATATAATATATAAATATAATATTAATATTAATATTAATATTAATATTAATAAATGCTAATATAGATAGTAAAATATAAAAATTATTATATATTTTATATTTATTAACATTCTATACTATATTAATAAATATTAATTAATAAATTATTTATTTTTATTTTAAAATATAAAAAAATGATTTAAAAATTATATTTTTACCACCATATAATGACCGGCGATCTTTTTAATCTCGTACCTTCAAATTCTACTCCCAGTGAGGAAATTGAAAAACTTTCAAAATGCGATTGTTGCTTTGCTCATAATCATAATAAACCTCATAAATTGTCTCTATGGAAGGAACTACCTTATAATCATGCTTTTTCTAAACCATTTAGTAATTCAACACACGATGGATATCCTCTTTGTAAATGTGATTGTCGCCATAGGGCACGTTTTATTTGTAGAAAATTTTATATAAAAAATGATATTTAATTAATATTTAATATATTTAATATGTTAAATTTATTACAAACCGAAGCATTAAATATAATTAAAAATGGTAAATCTTTATTTTTAACAGGTTCTCCCGGAGTTGGTAAATCATATACTTTATGTGAAATGGTAAATTATTTAGATAAAAATAATATAAATTATGGAATAACCGCATTAACAGGATGTGCGGCAATTTTGATTAAAGGACAGACACTACATTCTTTTTTAGGTATAGGAAAAGGAGATTTGAGTGCTTTTAAATTATATGAAAAAATATTAAAAAATAATAAAAAATATAAAATTTTAAAAAATTTAAATACTTTAATAATTGATGAAATTTCAATGATGGATGTTAATTTATTTGAAAAAATATCATTATTATTAAGTAAAATAAAAAATAATAATAAACCATTTGGAAATATTAGATTAATACTAATAGGCGATTTTTGTCAATTACCACCAATTAATGGCCAGTATTGTTTTCAATCTAAAATATGGAATAAAATTGATATGGAAAAAATAGAATTAATAGAATATATTAGACATAAAAATGATAGTGATTTTCAAAAAGTATTAAATAATATAAGAATAGGTAAAATTACAAAAAAAACATATAATAATTTAATAAAATTAAAAGACACTGTATTTAATAATAAAATTATACCGACCAAATTATATTGTTTAAATATGGATGTTAATAAAATAAATAATAATAATTTCAATATACAATATTGTTTAAATTTTAATATAAATTTATTATCAGATAATATAAATAAAGAAATTTATAATAATATTATAAATTGTTATCCTGATAATAATTTATTATTAAATAATAAAAATTCTTTAAAAACAGAAATACCATATTCTGCTATGGAAAATAACAATTATGTATATAAATATAATTCATATACAAATGATAATAATATTAATAAATGTGATTATACAATACTATTAATAAAAAATATCCAAGTTATGATTACAAGAAATATAGATATAGATGAAGGATTGGTTAATGGTACTCGTGGATATATATATGATTTAAATAGATCATATGTTATATTTAATGATATTAATAACAAAAAACATAAAATAAATTATTATAGAGATGATAACATTAATAATAATACATATATTATGTTTATGCCTATTTGCTTAGCATATGCATTATCAATACATAAATCTCAAGGGTCAACATTAGATGCTGTAGAAATTGATGCTAGTTCAAATAATTTTGCTCCAGGACAATTATATACGGCAATATCAAGAGCAAAATCTTTAAAAAATATTAAATTAATTAATTTTGAAAAAGAAGCAATTATTATAAATAAACAAGTATTAGAATTTTATAATAATTTATAATTTAATATTTCCTCCATTCCAAAATTTCCACCAATCTTTTTGTTGTAAAGATTTGTTAATATCGTTTTTTTCTATAAATTGTTCAATAGGTTCTGATATATTTTCTTTATAATCATCAATAAACCATATTCCCAATATTTTTTCAATATAAGTAATAATAATTATAATTGATTGTTCAATAATATTAATTAAAATATACGAAACAGTATCTCCACCTCTTTGTTTTTTGCGTGATTTTGTTTTTTTACCACCGTATTTATTTGTGTTTTTAACCAATGTTGAAAATATATCTATATATTTTTTTAATATTTCATTTAAAACATGTGCTTGTTTTAAATTGCCTTTATTATAAATTTCATCAATTGATTTAATTATTATTTCATCCATTAATGTTTTTGTTATAATATTAATTTCATCATTAAAAATATTTTTATTATTTGAATTATATAAATCATTAAACCATTTTTTATTATTATTTAAATTAAAAAAAATATTAACAGATATAGATATAAAATTATATAATTTTTCTGCTGTATAAATTATTTTAATACCTTTCTGATCTATTTTACTAGGTGGTAATATTTTATTAATACTTATATTTCTTTCCAATATATTATCGTGACGTTCTAATAATTTTTGTGAATTAATCATTTACTATTTAATATTAATATTATAATTTAAATTAATTTAAATGAATAATTTTCATTAAAAATATTTATATATTCTTTTGGAATATAATTAAAAGAAATTAAAGTTAAATTAAACATGAATTTTTCATATAAATTTTTTTCATTTAACCAAGTATTTATTTTATCAATATCTAATAAACATAATTTTAAAGCCAATTCTTTTGTGATTATAGGTGATATTTTGGGAATATTATCACTTTTATCACCTAATAAAGATTTATAATATAAATTACTATTACCATCAATACATTGTGTTCTTTTTTTTATATTTTTAAATTGCATATTATATATTTCAGTTTCCATATCAATAAGTTGTAAATAATCATTATCATTAGTTATAATTATTATATTTTTTTTATTATTTATAGATTTGATTTTATGATGAATTAAATATACAATATCATCTGCTTCCAATCTATCAATATTTATATAATTTATATTATTATTTTTAATATATTCATTAAAAGTTTTAAATATATTTTGATCAAAATTTTGATTATTATGTCTATTACTTTTATAATCTTTATATATATCATTTCTCCATATTTTTGATCTAGGACAATCAATACAAAATACAATATTATAAATATCAGTTTTCCATTTTTTTGTAATTTTTTTTAAATCAGATTCCATATGTTTAATAAATGATATCGCAAACTTTTCTTCTTCTATTATTTTTTTTTGCATAGTATACCATTTATATGTTGCGAAATATCTATAAAATACATAATAACTACTGTCAATTAGAATAATTGGTTTATTATCATTAAATGTTATTAACATTAAGATTATAATATAATAATTTATTTAATATTTAAATAAATTATTATCATTTTTTTAATTAAGTATTGTTTAAATATATATTTAATTTTTCTTTATCTATTTTAATTATATGCCATTCTTTTACTGCTAAAGAAAATAAATCTTTTGGAGCCAAATTATTATTAGTTTCTTTTAATTCTTTCATTTTTTTATCTAGATATTCATTATATAAAGTATATTTTTTTTTTTCTTTTAATTTTTCTCTTTTATTATTTGTTAATATATTATTATTTAATAATTCTTTATTAATTATATCTATATCTTCTGTTTTTCTAACCCATACATTTCTTCCATTTTTTAAAATTATACACCACTCCATGTTATCATATCCTTTTTCAATATCACCTATTTTATATAAATTAGGTATTTTTCCAAAATGAGATGGTGATTTTATTTTATAATTATTCATATATATATAATTGATTGATAATTTTTTATATATTTTTGTTTATTTTAAATAAAAATGATTATTTTTTTATTAATAAAAATTAAATGATTAATAATAATAACTTTTACCGCGAGTTTGATAATATTTTCGATGAATTAAAATTTGATAATATAACAGAAAAAAATATTATTTACAATAAATTAATTAGTTTATATGAAAATTATACTTTTAATTTCATTAATAATAAAAATATAGTTAGTGATTTAGAAATTAAAACATTTATTATTGATAATAATGGATTATTAAAATCTGATTTATAATTAAATGGGAGTGGGAACAAGTTGGTTACAACCACATTGGGCATTTCCAAAACATTCACATACAGAAGGCACTGAAGATTATCAAAAATGTATTTCAGATATTTCTTTTTTTGATTCAGATAAAAAAAATAAAAAAGAATTATGTAAAGAAAAAAAAAATATATATGAAAAAGAATTAAAATTAAAAAAAGAAGAAAAAGAAAAATTACTAAATAAGTTAAATTACGGTGTAAATCCAAATTATTTTAAATGTTCTAAAGAAAGACTTAGTGTAGATCGTCAACGTGAATGTGTAGATCCATATAGTTCAAATAAGTGTAATTACCCATCTGTGCCAGGTATGGGATCTCTATCTCTATCTAAGGAAAATCAAGAATGCTCAGAAAGAGATACTGAAAAACAAAGAAGATGTAATGCTAAATATGATGAATATGATGAATGTAATAATAATTATGATTTTAAAAAATGTAGTAATGATTCGCATTATATAAAAAATTTTAATAAATGTAGAGGGTGTTCAAATTTAAAAAAAAACTTAAATGAAGAATGTACAAATAAAAAAAAAAAAACATTTTTTTCAAATATAATTGATAAAATTTTTTCTGGAAAAATCCCTTTTGAATTTATTTATTATTTGTTTACACTTTTCGCATCATTACTATATATTTGTATTTTTTTAACT
>Ga0206123_10000423_pt1 | contig 42153 bp, 40 predicted proteins | sample Helgoland_Spring_2_FD_160086 | JGI IMG/M metagenome (GOLD analysis project Ga0206123, IMG submission 160086) | Pelagic subsurface seawater microbial communities from Kabeltonne, Helgoland, North Sea - Helgoland_Spring_Bloom_20160316_1 | ecosystem: Environmental > Aquatic > Marine > Epipelagic ...
GGCCGAGACTTCGTGGTAGGTGCGCCCGCCGGAGTCGTCTGGATCATCGATGGCGGGACGAATGAAGTCATCGTCGATATCGAAATCGAGATAGTCGTAGCGCAGGCCCGTGGTCAATTCCAGATCGTGGCTGATCGAGAACACGTTCTGGGCGAAAAGACCCACGTTGGTGGCGGTCTGGTCCTCCTCCAGGCTGCGCGCGCCGCGGGTGCCGAAGTCGTTGTCGTAGCGTTCGCGCGCGTCCTGTTGAAAGTGTACATCGACGCCGGTGACCAACTGGTTTGCGTGGCCGGCGATACTGTCGAAGCGTGTGGTCTGCACGCCGCCCCCGAAGAAGTCGCGGTCGTAGGCCACCACGCCGCCCGGCTCGAAAGGCAGGAACTGGATGAAGTCGCGGTTGGTATAGAACAGATTCGCTTCGTAACTCTGGTTGTCGCTGAACTGGTCTTCGTAGACCAGGCCGACGGTCTGCTGCGAGGCGGACTGGCGGGAGTTGAAGTCGATGTTGGCGTCGCGGGCGGCCTGCGGATCGTCGAGCGCGTTTTCACGAGTGACGCCACCGGGATCGAGGGTGTCCGGGGCATCGAGGATACGCGTGATCAGGCGTAGTGTGCCGGTGCGGCCCACGCCGCGTTCGAGCTTGCCGGTGAGCTGATTTTTCTCGACTTCGCTGTGCTCGCGATAGCCATTCAGATCCAGGCGCGAAGCGGTCAACGCATAGCCCCAGTCATCGTGTTGGCGTGCTGTGGCCACGCTCGCACGGCGATAGCCGTAACTGCCGGCGGCGAATTCCGCACGATCCACGGGCCCGTTGTCGGGCGTTGTGGTGGTGATGTCGATCACGCCGCCGGTGGCGTTGCCGTAAAGCGCCGAGAACGGGCCGCGCACGATCTCGATGCGTTCGACCGCGCCGAGGTCGATGCTGTCGGTCTGGGCCTGGCCGTCGGGCAGGGTTTCCGGAATGCCGTCCACGCGCACGCGCACGCCGCGCACGCCGAACGCCGAGCGCGCGCCGAAGCCCCGGATCGACACACGCAGATTCTGGGCGAAGTTGCTGCCGTTATTGGCATATACCCCCGGCGTGCGATTGAGCGCACTGTCGAGCTGGGTCTTGGCGCGGCCCTGCTGCACGTTCTGCCTCTCGATGACATCGACGGCGGCCGGGGTGGCGAGTACTTCGGTATTGAGGCGCAGGCTTTCGACTTCGATCGGCGCGAGCGATTGCGTGGTGGCGCGGTCGTCGTCCGCGGGTGCGGTCGGTTGGGCATGGGCGACCGGCGCACCCAGGGCCAGGGCCACAGCGAATGCCAGTGGCGGACGCCGGTTTGGGCGAATGTTCATCGTTGTGGCCCCCAACGCTCGAGCGCGCTCTCGCGTGTGTTGTCGTTACCCGGCTTTCAGAACGGCAAATTCATGCGCGTCGTGTGGGCGTCGAATCTACTCTTCGGGCGCCAGCGCCCGGATCGAAACGGCGTGGATATCGGTCTGCATCAGCTCGCCGAGCGCGTCGTAGACCAGGCGGTGGCGCTCGATGGGCGTGGTGCCGCTGAAGCACGGCGATCGGATGGTCACATGAAAATGCCCGAGTCCGCTCTTGGCGCCTTCGTGGCCGACATGCAGATGGCTGTCGTCCCGAATGGCGATGTCGTCGGTATCCAGCCCCTGTTGCAGGGCGGTGCGAATACGGGGGATACGGTCGCTCATCCAAAAACCTTCTTGTAGGGATAGACGGTGGTTTCCATGTACACGCCTTCGGCCTGGTAGGGGTCGACCGCGGCCCATTGGCGTGCGGCTTCCAGGTTTTCGAAGGCGGCGATGATGATGCTGCCCTGCATGCCTTCGGTGATCTGGCCGTAGGCATCGGTACTGGGCAGGGGGCCGGCTGTGAGTAGCCGACCTTCGGTATCCAGTTCGGTCAACCGGGCGCGATGTTCCTCGCCGGCCTTGGCCCGGCCATCGCTGCTCTCGGCAACGTCGAAAGACACGATTGCAAAATAATCCATGATGATGATCCGGTTGCACAGGATTGCTGACGGCCGATGGCCTTTGCTTACGCACTAGTGTGCCGTATCAACGCATGCCACGGCCATGCCCCGCGCTTGTATGGCGTTGTATAATGCATGAATGGCCGAATTGATCCCTGTCCACGCCCAAACGCCGCAGCCGCGTCGGATCGAGCAGATCGCCGATGCGCTGCGCGCGGGCCGCGTGATCGCTTATCCGACCGATTCCTCCTATGGCCTGGCCTGTGCCATGGGCGAAAAGAGCGCGATCGACCGTATCCGCCAGATGCGCGGCTTCGGACGTGAACATTTTTTCACCCTGATCTGTCGCGATCTGTCGGAAATCTCCACCTACGCCAAGGTGGAAAACACCAGCTTCCGACTGCTCAAGGCAGCGACGCCGGGTGCCTATACGTTTGTCCTGAAAGCCTCCAAAGAGGTGCCGAACTGGTTGGCGCACCCCAAGCGCAAGACCATCGGTATTCGCGTGCCGGGCCATCCGGTGGCGCGTGCGATCGTCGATGCGCTCCACGAACCCATCATGTCGGTGACTGCCCAGCGCCCGGACGATGACATGGCGCTATCGGAAGCCCTGGATGTGCGCGACGCGTTCGATCGCCAGCTCGATATGATCGTGGACGCAGGCGCGACCGGCGTGGAGCCGACCACCGTGGTCGATCTCACCGACACCATTCCCCAGATACTGCGCCCGGGCAAGGGCAGCGCCGAAGCGTTGGGGCTGGAGCCTGTCGAGGCCTGAAGCAGGGCCACCAGGCCCACGTAACGCTCGGGCTTTCGTATACTGTCGCGCTAAAGTCCTACGAGTCAGCGAAGTGTCCGTGAGTTCCGAGCCCGTCAAACCCGTCGTACTATCCGGTATCCAGCCCTCCGGCGCGCTCACGCTCGGCAACTACATCGGCGCGCTCAAGCACTGGGAGGCGATGCAGGACAGCCACGATTGCCTGTTCGCGCTGGTCGACATGCACGCGATTACCGTGCGCCAGGACCCGGCGGTACTGCGTGAACGGTGCCACGAATTCCTGTGCTTGTATCTGGCCGCCGGCATCGATCCCGAACGTGCGACGCTGTTCGTTCAGTCGCACGTGCCGGCCCATGCCCAGCTCGCGTGGTTGCTCAACTGTCATACGTCGATGGGCGAACTCAACCGCATGACCCAGTTCAAGGACAAGTCGGCGAAGAACACCGACAATATCAATGCCGGCCTGTTCGATTATCCGGTACTCATGGCCGCCGATATCCTGTTGTATCAGGCCGATGCCGTGCCGGTCGGCAACGACCAGAAACAGCATCTGGAACTGGCCCGCAATCTGGCAGAGCGCTTCAATGCGCGCGCGGAGGACACGGTATTCACGGTGCCGGAACCGTTCATCCCGGAAGTGGGCGCGCGTGTCATGAGTCTGGGCGACCCGGCGGCCAAGATGTCCAAGTCCGACGATGTCGAGGCGAATGTCATCAAGTTGCTGGACGAGCCGAAGAAAGTCGTCAAGAAGATCAAGCGCGCGGTGACCGACTCGGATGGCGACATCCGCTTCGACGAGGCCGAAAAACCCGGCGTGTCCAATCTGCTGTCGATTTATTCAGCGGTCACCAACGAATCCATCGCAGACCTCGAGCAGCGCTACGCCGGTGCGGGCTACGGTGCACTCAAGGGCGATCTTGCCGATGCTGTGGTCGCGTTTCTGGAACCGTTCCAGCAGCGTTATGCCGAATACCGGGACGACATCGACGGTCTCGACGCGATTCTGGCACGTGGGGCGGCGGCCGCCCGGCAACGCGCCCAGCCGACGCTGGACGCTGCGTTTGCCGCCACCGGTTTTTTACCGGCGGGCTGATGCCGATTGTCGCGCACAAAGGCTGCCACCCCGTTGACGGCTTCGGCCGCTCGGATGCGCGCCCATGAGTGCGTTCGAGCCGGCGGCGGCTGAATCGACGATGGCCGACGACCCGCGGGCCGCGATCCGGGTTGCGGGCGAGCCGCTCGAGGCGTTGCCGGAGGATCTGTATATACCGCCGGATGCCCTGCGGGTATTTCTGGAAACCTTCGAGGGGCCGCTGGACCTGCTGCTCTATCTCATCCGCAAGCAGAACCTCGATATTCTGGATATTCCGGTCCATACCATCGCCCAGCAGTACATGGCCTATATCGAGCTGATGGCTGAGATGGCGGTCGAGCTGGCGGGCGAGTATCTACTGATGGCCGCCATGCTCGCCGAGATCAAGTCGCGCATGCTGCTGCCGCGCCCGGAGGAGGCAGAAGACGAGGGCGACGACCCGCGCGCCGAGCTGGTGCGTCGTCTGCAGGAATACGAGCAATTCAAGCAGGCAGCAGAGAACCTCGATGACTGGCCGCGGGCCGGCCGTGATGTGGCCGAAGTCCAGCAGGGACCGGCGCGGCTGGATATCGAGCGGCCGGAGCCGGAAACGGACTTGGGTGCGTTGCTGCGTGCCTTGCATGACGTGCTCACGCGTGCCGAGCTGTTTTCCGAACACCGGATCGAACGCGAGCCGCTGTCGGTGCGCGAACACATGAGCCGCATTCTGGAGCGCCTCGGCAGCCGGCAGGCGACGGCGTTTGTCGCTCTCGTGGATGTCTCCGAAGGGCGGCTGGGCATCGTGGTTTCGTTTCTGGCGATTCTGGAGCTGGCGCGCGAGTCGCTGGTGGTGATCGAGCAGGCTCGCCCCGATGCGCCGGTATCGTTGCGTTTGGCCGGGCCGCCGCCCGAACCCGTCCATGGGGACAGCCATGATTGATTCCGCGAATCCAGCCGCCGAAGATGTGAACCCCGGCGACGAGCCGGTGGTGGCCGAAACCCTGCTGCGCTGCGTCGAAGCGCTGCTGATGGCGGCCGATGGACCACTGTCGATCGATCAGTTGATTCGGTTGCTCGAAACCAGTCATGCCGCCGAACGCGCGGACGTGCGTGTGGCACTCGAGGCATTGACGGCGCGTTACGCCGATGCCGCGGTCAATCTGGTGGAGGTTGCCGGCGGCTGGCGGTTCCAGGTCGGGTCCGATTACGCGGCGTTGGTCGCGCGCCTGTGGGAGGAGCGGCCGCCCAAACTGTCGCGCGCGATGCTGGAAACGCTGGCGCTGATCGTCTACCGTCAGCCGATTGCCCGCTCGGACATCGAGGCCGTGCGCGGGGTGTCGGTGTCCTCCAATATCGTCAAGACCTTGCAGGAGTTCGACTGGATCAAGGTGGTAGGCTATCGGGACATGCCCGGTCGCCCGGCGCTGTTCGGCACCACGACCCGATTCCTGGACGACTTCGGCGTGCGCCGACTGGCCGATCTGCCGAGCCTGCCCGAGATCAAGGATCTCGATGCGTTGGAGGCTGCAGTATCCCGTCTGCAGGGCGATGGGGCAGGCCCGGATACGGAACCGGCAGCCGAGTCGGAGGAGGTGCCGCCTGCCGGGGAGCACCACGGCGGCGGTGAATCGGAGGACCACGGCGACGCGGGCGAATCCGGCCCGATGCACTGAAAGCGCTGTCGGAGCGCCGCGGTCTTGGATTCGCCGCGCCCGGCACCCATATAGACACACAGTATTTTCGGATTCTAGACGACCGGCGCCGGCGAAAGGCGCGCCGGCAGTAAACATCAGCGATTTTAAATTCTATGGCAGCTTTGAATAACGAGCGCGTCTTGAGCGTGCAGCACTGGAACGATTCTCTGTTCAGTTTCACGACCACACGCGACCCGAGCCTGCGCTTCGACAATGGCCAGTTCGTGATGATCGGTCTGTCCACCGCCGAGGGCAAGCCGTTGCTGCGTGCCTACAGCATGGTCAGCGCCAACTACGCGGATCACCTCGAGTTCTTCAGCATCAAGGTGCCGGATGGCCCGCTGACCTCCCGGCTGCAGCACCTGCAGGAAGGCGACGAGGTGCTGGTCAGCCGCAAACCCACCGGCACGCTGCTCATCTCGGACGTGCATCCGGGGCGCAATCTCTATTTGCTGTCCACCGGCACGGGTCTGGCGCCGTTCCTGTCGATCGTGCGCGATCCCGAGACCTACGAGCGTTTCGATCGTGTGATCGTGGCGCACGGCGTGCGTTATATCGAGGACCTGGCCTACGACGAGCTGCTGACGTCCGGACTGCCCAACGACGAGCTGCTGGGCGAACTGGTGCGCGATCGGCTGCTGTATTATCCGGTGGTCAGCCGCGAATCCTTCCGCACCGAGGGCCGTGTGACGACGTTGTTCGACAACGGCCAGATGGCGGACGACCTCGGGCTGGAGCCCATCGATCCGGCCCGTGATCGCGCCATGATCTGTGGCGGGCCCTCCATGCTGGACGATACCGCAGCCATGCTGGACGAACGCGGTTTCGAGGTCTCGCCGCATATCGGCGCGCCCGGCGATTACGTCATCGAACGGGCGTTTGTGGCCAAGTGAAGCAAGCAAGACAGGAATTGTCCGCAAATGAACGCAAATAGGAAGGCAGATGAATACAGACAAGTCTTTGGTCCTGCGTCTTCATTTGCCCTGATTCGCGTTCATTAGCGGATTCAAATTCTTCTCGGTAACAAGCGAATATGGCCGAACGTCTCCAGAAAATGCTCGCCCAGGCGGGCTATGGCTCGCGCCGCCAGCTTGAGCAGGTGATCGCGTCCGGGCGTATCCGGATCAACGAACGCGTAGCCACGCTCGGCGACAAGGCCGGTCCGTCCGATCGTATCCGTATGGATGGCCGGTTGCTCAACCTGGACAAGCGTCTGGACGTGCGCTGCCGCGTGCTGGCTTACAAGAAGCATGTCGATCAGGTGGTGACCCGCAAGGATCCGGAAGGTCGGCCGACGGTGTTCAAGGGGTTGCCGCGGCTCGAGGGCGGGCGCTGGCTGGCGGTGGGGCGGTTGGACGTCAACACCTCCGGGTTGCTGCTGTTTACCACCGACGGCGAACTCAAGCGCCGGCTGGAACACCCGAGCTTCGAGGTGGTGCGCAGTTATGCCGTGCGCGTGCATGGCGCAGTCGATGACGCCATGCTCGATCGCCTGCTTGCCGGCGTGGAGCTTGAAGACGGCACGGCGCGCTTCGACAGCATCCGCGTTGCTGACGATGCCCACAAGGCCAATCGCTGGTTCGAGGTCACCGTGCGCCAGGGCCGCAACCGGGTCGTGCGCCGGCTGTGGGATTCCCAGGGCGTGACGGTGTCGCGGCTCATGCGTACCGGCTTCGGGCCTGTGGCGTTGCCAAGCGGCGTCAAGGCCGGCGGCTGGCGCGAGCTCGACCGCAAACAGATCCGCGAACTGGCGGCGGCGGTCGATCTCAAGCGCTGATTGGACGCAAGGGCGAGCGGTGCCCCAAAAAGACAGATTCAGTCTGCAAATGAACGCGAATGAGCGCACATAAAGACGGCGAGGGCGGGACGAGATTTTTCGGTATGCACCTGCTTTCCTGTTTGCGTTTATTCGCGCTCCCCGTTCTTGAGCTCGCCGGGACATGACCGCGAACGACGTGACGCCAGCAGCGCTGAGGCAATTTCATGACGATCTGCTCGCCGCCTACGGCCCGCAACGCTGGTGGCCGGCACAGGACGAACGCAATCCGCGTTTCGAGATTCTTGTCGGCGCGATCCTCACCCAGCACACCGCCTGGACGAATGCCGAGCAGGCGATTACCGCGCTGCGCGCCGCGGGGCCGCTCACGCCGGAGGCCTTGCTGGCCCACGACGACCTGCCGGGCTTGATCCGCCGCGCGGGGCCGCATCACGTCAAGGCTCGGCGTCTGCGCGCCGTATGTGAGTGGTTTGTCGGTGCGGGTGGATTCGCGGCGCTTGAAAAGCGTGACAGCGCCTCGTTACGGGCGGATCTGCTGGCGTTGCACGGCGTCGGTTACGAGACCGCCGACGTGATTCGGCTCTATGCCTTCGACCGCCCGTGTTTCGTGGCCGATGCCTACGCGTTTCGTATCCTCGAGCGCTATGGCTGGGAGTCGCCGGTTCGACGCTATGAACATCTACGCCATAGCGTGGAAGCAGCGGGGCCGGCCGACGATCCGGCTTTCTACGCGGAACTGCACGCGTTGATCGTGGCGCACGCCAAGCAGCGCTGTCACAAGCGCCGCCCGGACTGCGACGCCTGTGTGCTGGCGCCGCGGTGCGACTACCGGATGCGAAACGCGGCCTCAGTCTAGGGAGAGCTGCCCGTCTCGCGCGCGTCGATGATCTGGCCGTTGGTCCCGCGCGCCGCGCGCGACAGCAGATGCACATAATGCTGCGCCAGTCCGTCGATCGGCTTGGCCGCCGGGTCATCGGCGGGGAATGCCTTCTTGCGCAGGTCGGTGGACCGTGGGCCGGGATCGATGCCGTTGAAACGTAGGCTGTCGCTCTGGGCGTGTTCTTCCGCGAACAGTTGCATGAGTGTCGTCAGGGCGGCCTTGCTGGCCGCGTACGCGCCCCAGAATGCCTTGGGCCGGGCGGCGGCGTTGTCCAGCGTGAATACCACCGATGCATCCTCGGCGGACTGCAGGAGTGGCAGACAGGTTTGGGTGAGGGCGAAAGTCGCGGTGGTGTTGACGTGCATGATCCGTTGCCAGCCGTCGATCGGATGGGTGGCCAGCGGCATGAGACTGTCGAAACGCGCGGCCAGATGCACGATGCCGTCCAGATGACCGCAGTCGTCGGCAATGCCGTCGACCAGGCGCTGATAGTCGTCCTCGCCGGCCCGGGTCACGTCCAGCGGGAACAGCGCCGGTTCGGGGCCGCCGTCTGCCCGGATGGCGTCGTATACACCATTGAGGGTGCGTTCGCGCCGGCCCAGCAGCACACACTCGCCGCCGGCTGCGGCCACGCCGCGCGCCACGGCAGCGCCAATGCCGCCGCCGGCGCCGGTTATCAGAATCACGCGGTCAGCCAGGGGCTTGTCGGTATCGGTCATGAAATCGGAGTCTTGAATGAGTTATGCGGGTGTTGCGCCATGAGCGCAGTGATCGCGGCGAGCAATCCGGCCACGTCCTCGACCACACGATCGGCCTGCCAGCCGTGGATATCGTCACCCGGGGGGATATAGCCGTAGGCGGTGCCGATGGTGGCCATGCCGGCGGCGCGGCCGGCGTCGATATCGCGGTCGGAGTCGCCGATATAGATACAGTCCGTCGTGCTTACGCCGAGTTGGTCGCAGGCCAGAAACAATGGCGCCGGATCGGGTTTGGCCACGCCGGCGCTGTCGCCGCCGACGACACAACCGGGCACGGGATCGAATGCCATGGCATCCATCAGCGGTACGGCCAATGCTTCCATCTTGTTGGTGACCACGCCCCAGGCGTAGCCGGCGGCGTCGATGTCGCGTATCAAGTCGCGCATGCCCGTGAACGGGCGGGTATCGCGGGTCATGCGCTGACGGTAGCGCTCGACGAAGGCATCGAATGTTTCACCATACCCGTCATCCTCGGGCGCGAGGCCCAGGCCCTTGCCGAGCATGCCGCGGCCGCCGAACGAGCACATCGGGGCCAGATCGGCGAGTGGCAGGCGGGCGAGCCCGCGATCGACCCGCATATCGTTGACCGCACCGGCGAGATCGGGCGCGGTATCCAGCAGCGTGCCGTCCAGATCGAACAGCACCGCGCGGCGGATCTCCCCGCTCACGAATCGGGCCGCGTGGCGTGCAGAAAGTAGTTGACGTCCGGGCTTTGCGCCAGCGCCGCGCTGCGGGTGAACGGGTTGTAGTGCATGCCGGTAATCTCGGAGACCTCCAGCTGGGCCGCCCGGCACCAGCGCGCCAATTCGCCGGGGCGGATGAGCTTGTTGTAATCGTGGGTGCCCTGGGGCAACAGACTGAGCACGTACTCGGCGGCGCCGATGGCCAGCAGCCAGGATTTCGCGCTGCGGTTGATGGTCGAGAAGAACAGATCGCCGCCGGGTTTGGTGAGCATGGCGCAATCGTCGACCACGTAGGCGGGCTCGTCGACGTGCTCCAGCATTTCGTAGCAGACCACGATATCGAAGTGGCCGCGCATTTCGCGGACAAGATCGCGGCTGGAGATGCAGCGGTAATCTACGTCCAGATCGCTGCCGGCCGCGTGGGCGTTGGCGGCTTCGACCAGTTCCGGCGACAGATCCAGCCCGGTGACCGTGGCGCCGCGCCGGGCCAGTGCTTCGGAGAGGATGCCGGCGCCGCAGCCCACATCGAGCACGCGTTTGCCGGCCAGCGGCGCGCGGTGATCGATGTAATCCGTGCGTAGCGGGTTGATGTCGTGCAGGGGGCGCATTTCGCCGGCACTGTCCCACCAGCGTTCGGCAAGGCGGGAGAATTTGGCGAGTTCCGCGTTCTGCTCGGAAGTCATGAGGCGTCCCCGTTGCGGGCGTGTTGTGTGATTTTTTCCCGCCAGCGCGCGGTTCGGGCCCGGATATCGGCCTCGTCCAGCGTGGTGAGTTGGCGGTCGGCTAGCAACCGCCGGCCGGCGACCCAGGTGTCGGTGACCTGCTCGCGCGAGGCGTTGTACACCACCGTGGCGATCGGGTCGAACGTGGGGGTGGTTTCCAGCGCATCGAGATCTATCGCGCACAGGTCGGCCGCCTTGCCGGGCGTGATGGAGCCGGTGATATCGCCCAGTCCAAGCGCCGAAGCGCCGCCCAGCGTGGCCATGTGCAATACGGTGTCGGCGGAAACGGCCGTGGCGTCGTCGGCGGCGATCTTGCCGATGAACGCCGCGCTGCGCATTTCGCCGATCATGTCCAGATCGTTGTTGGAGGCCGCGCCGTCGGTGCCGAGCGCCACGTTGATGCCCGCATCCACCAGTTTCTGAACTGGGCACAGACCGCTGGCGAGTTTGAGATTGGACTCCGGCGAATGCAGGACGTGAATGCCGTTGCGCGCGCACAGGTCGATTTCGTCGTCGTTGAGCTGGGTCATGTGCACGGCCAGGAAGCCGGGCGTTAGCAGGCCGAGGTCGTCCAGCCGTGCCAGCGGACGCATGCCGTGGTTATGCGCCGCGTCGGCGACCTCGAAGGCGGTTTCGTGGACGTGCATGTGCACGCGCAGATCCATTTCGTCCGCGAAGGTGCGAATCTTTTCGAGCGGCGCGTCGGAGACGGTGTAGGGTGCGTGCGGGGCGAACATCGTGGTCACGCGTTCGTGGCCGCGCCACATGTCACGTACTGCAAGGCCCTTTTCCAGGTATTCGTCGGCGTTGGCGGCCCAGACCGTGGGGAAATCGATCACGATCATGCCGATGGCCGCGCGCATGCCGGCGGCGTCGACGCGCTCGGCGACCACGTCCGGAAAATAGTACATGTCGTTGAAAGAGGTCGTGCCGCCGCGCAGCATCTCGGCCATTGCCAGATCGGTACCGTCGGCGACGAACTCGGGCGACATGTGTTCGCCCTCGGTCGGCCAGATGTGCTCGGTCAGCCAAGGCATCAGGGGGCGGTCGTTGGCGATGCCGCGCATCAGACACATGGCGGCATGGGTATGGGCATTGACCAGACCCGGCAGTAATACATGCGAACCCAGCTCGATATGTTCGTCCGCGGTATAGCGTGACAGCGCCTCCTCGATGGGCAGGAGGGCTTCGATCCGGCCCTGATGCACGGCAACAGCGTGGTCTTCGAGCAGCCGGGAGTCGCCGTCGACGGGCGCGACCCAGCGGGCCTGGATGAGGGTATCGATTTCGCGCATGGGGCAGCCTTGGTCGGAGGACGCGAGAACGGCCGCCACTCTAGCGTAATCGGGGTCTTTTGGCACACCTGTTGTGCTAACATGGCGCGCTTTACGCGACGGCGTGGAACGATTGTGCGGCCCAGTGCCGGATCGGCCACGCCCGCTGCCAGTCTGTTCGGTTTCGCTGCCTGTGGTTTTGCGTGCCGGACGGGACCGCACTATCCGATAAAAAGCCTATGGCCGACGTCGCAAAAGAGATTCTACCGATCAACCTCGAAGACGAGATGCGCCAGTCGTATCTCGACTACGCGATGAGCGTCATCGTCGGCCGCGCGCTGCCGGATGTGCGCGACGGGTTGAAGCCGGTACACCGGCGCGTGCTCTACGCCATGCGCGAGCTGTCCAACGACTGGAACAAGCCGTACAAGAAGTCCGCTCGCGTGGTCGGCGATGTCATCGGTAAGTACCACCCGCACGGCGATTCGGCGGTCTACGACAGCATCGTGCGTATGGCGCAGGATTTCTCCATGCGCTACATGCTGGTCGACGGCCAGGGCAACTTCGGCTCCGTGGATGGCGATGCACCGGCGGCCATGCGGTATACCGAAGTGCGCATGGCCCGGCTGGCGCACGAGATTCTGGCGGATATCGACAAGGATACGGTCGATTTCATCCCCAACTACGACGAGTCCGAGTCCGAGCCGGCGGTATTGCCGACACGGCTGCCCAATCTGCTGGTCAACGGCGGTACCGGCATTGCCGTAGGCATGGCGACCAATATCCCGCCGCATAACGTGGGCGAGATCATCAGCGCCTGCCTGGCTTTGATCGAAGACGAAGACATCACCGTCGCGGACCTGATGCAGCACGTGCCGGGTCCGGATTTTCCGACCGCCGGCCTGATCAACGGCGCCGGCGGTATCCGCGAGGCCTACGAAACGGGCCGCGGGCGTATCTACATGCGCGCCCGCTCGCATTTCGAGGACATCGACCAGCGCGGCAAGCAGGCCATCGTGGTCACTGAGCTGCCGTATCAGGTCAACAAGGCGCGTCTGCTGGAAAAGATCGCGGAGCTGGTCAAGGACAAGCGCATCGAGGGCATCACCGAGCTGCGCGACGAGTCCGACAAGGACGGCATGCGCATGGTCGTCGAACTGCGGCGCGGGGAAACGCCGGAGGTCGTGCTCAATAACCTGTATCGCCATAGCCAGATGCAGACGGTGTTCGGCATCAACATGGTGGCGCTGGACGACGGCCAGCCGCGCACGCTCAACCTCAAGCAGATGCTGGAGGCGTTCATCCGCCACCGGCGCGAGGTCGTCACCCGGCGCACGCAGTACGAGCTGGCCAAGGCGCGGGCGCGGGCGCATGTGCTGGAAGGGCTCACGATCGCGCTCGCCAATATCGACGAGGTGATCGCGCTGATCAAGGCTTCCAGCGGTCCCGCCGATGCGCGCAAGGCGCTGGTCGCGCGCGAGTGGCCGCCGGGGCAGGTCGTGGACATGCTCGGCCGTGCCGGCGCCTCGGCGTCGCGGCCGGCGGATCTGGCCGCGGCCTATGGCCTGCAGGACAGCGGCCATGGACAAGGACAATACCGGCTGACCGAGACCCAGGCCCAGGCGATTCTCGATCTGCGCCTGCACCGGCTGACCGGGCTGGAACAGAGCAAGATCGTCGAGGAATTCGAGCAACTGCTCGACAAGATCGCGGATTACATCGAAATCCTGTCGAGCACGGATCGTTTGTTCGAGGTCATCCGCGAAGAACTCGAAGCCATCAAGCGCGATTACGGCGACGAACGCGCGACCGAGATCATCGGCGACCATCTGGATCTGACCACGGCCGACCTGATCACGCCCGAGGACGTGGTCGTCACCCTGACCCACGAGGGGTATGTGAAGTCGCAGCCGCTGGATGCCTACCGCGCCCAGCGCCGCGGCGGGCGCGGCCGTTCGGCGACCACCACCAAGAACGCCGATTTCATCGACAAACTCTGGGTGACGCACACGCACGATACGCTGCTGTGCTTCTCGTCGGCCGGCAAGGCCTATTGGCTGAAGGTGTACGATCTGCCGAGTGCGGGGCGTGGCGCCCGCGGCAAGCCGATCGTCAACCTGCTGCCGCTGGAAAACGACGAGCGCATTTCGCAGGTATTGCCGATCAAGGATTTCAATACCGACGAGAACGTGTTCTTTGCCACCCGCAATGGCACGGTCAAGAAGACCGCGCTGGAGCAGTTCTCCAGGCCGCGCGCCAATGGCATCATTGCGATCGATCTGCGGGACGGCGACGCCTTGGTGGGTGTGGACCGCACCGCTGGCGACGACCAGGTGATGTTGTTCTCCTCCGGTGGCAAGGTCATCCGCTTTGCCGAGGCCGATGTGCGTTTAATGGGCCGTACAGCGGCCGGTGTGCGCGGCATTCGGCTGCCGGAGGGCGAGGCCGATGCGGCGCTGATCGCGTTGATTGTCGTGCGCGAGGGCGAAGTCCTCACGGTCACGGCCCAGGGCTACGGCAAGCGCACGCCGGTGACCGATTACCCGCTGCGTGGCCGTGGCGGCCAGGGCGTGCTTGCGCTCAAGCAGGCGGACAAGACCGGGGCCGTGGTCGGCGCCACCCAGGTGCTCGACGACGACGAGATCATGCTGATTTCCAACATGGGGACGCTCGTGCGTACCGCCGTGGCGGAAATTTCCGTACTGGGTCGCAATACCCAGGGTGTGCGCATCATCCGTATCGCCGAGGACCAGCATCTGGTCGGCGTGGATCGCATCGCGCTGGACGAAGAAGACAGCGAAGACGACGACAGCAGCGACGCCTGAAACGGGCGCGCGCGTCGAAACCGAATTCTTTAAGTGGAGAGAAGTGCTATGGCACGTGTGTACAACTTCAGTGCAGGACCGGCGACGTTGCCGGCCGAGGTTCTGGAAAAAGCCCAGGCCGATCTGATCGATTGGCAAGGCAGCGGCATGTCGGTGATGGAGATGAGTCATCGCGGCAAGTCCTTCGTGTCGATCGCCGAAAAGGCGACCGCGGACCTGCGTCAATTGCTGAATGTGCCCGATACGCACAGTGTGCTGTTCCTGCAGGGCGGGGCGGCCGGTCAGTTCGCCGGCGTGCCGCTGAATCTGTTCGGCGCATCCGACAAGGCCGACTACGTGCTTACCGGCAACTGGGGCAAGAAAGCGGTCAAGGAAGCCGGCAAGTACGGCGACGCCCAGGTCGCCGCGTCCGCCGAGGACGACGGTTTCACCGGGATTCCCGACCGTAGCGGCTGGCAGCTGCGCGACGACGCGGCCTATGTCCACTACACGCCCAACGAGACCATTCAGGGTGTGGAATTCCCCGAGACGCCGGATACCGGCGATGTGCCGCTGGTGGCGGATATGTCGTCGTCGTTCCTGTCGCGGCCGGTGGACGTGTCGAAATACGGCATCATCTACGCTGGCGCGCAGAAAAACGCCGGGCCGGCGGGCGTGACCATGGTGATCGTGCGTAACGACCTCATGGGCAGCGCCACGAAAGGCACGCCGATGGTGCTGGATTACCAGCAGCAGGCCGATGCCGATTCCATGCTCAATACGCCGCCGTGCTTTGCCTGGTACATGGCCGGATTGACCTTCGACTGGATTCTCGCCAACGGCGGGCTCGAAGGCATGGCCGAGCGCAACAAGCGCAAGGCGGACAAGCTGTACGCGGCCATCGACGGCTCGGATTTCTACCGTAACCCGGTCGATCCCGAAGCCCGCTCGCGCATGAACGTGCCGTTTCTGCTCGCCGACGATGCGCTGAACGCCGATTTTCTGGCCCAGGCGGAAGACGCCGGGCTGTCCACCCTCAAGGGGCATCGGTCGGTCGGCGGCATGCGCGCCTCGATCTACAACGCCATGCCGGAAGAGGGCGTGGACGCGTTGATCGATTTCATGCGCACGTTCGAGAAGACCCACGGATAAAAGCCCGGCTGCGTCGGCCCGGGCGGGGCCAGGCCGGTCCCGCCGCCGGCGCCGTCAGTGTTTTCGTCATCTTTTTTCGAGACAAGGATTTTCATGAGCTACAAGATTCAAACGCTCAACAATATTTCTTCCAAGGGGCTGAATCGCCTGCCGCGCGAGAACTACGAAATCGCATCGGAGTTGTCGAGCCCGGACGCGATCATCCTGCGTTCACACAACATGCACGACATGGATATTCCCGATAGCGTGCGCGCCATCGGCCGCGCCGGAGCGGGTGTCAACAATATCCCGGTCGCCGACATGAGCCAACGTGGCGTGCCGGTGTTCAATGCACCCGGCGCCAACGCCAACGCGGTCAAGGAACTGGTGCTGGCCGGGCTGCTGCTGTCGTCGCGCAATCTGATGGGCGCCTGGCGTTATGTCGAGGAACTCACCTCCACGGGCGATGACCTTAAAAAGGAAATCGAAGCCGGCAAGAAGCGCTTCAAGGGCGTGGAACTGCCCGGCCGAACCCTGGGTGTTGTCGGGCTGGGCGCCATCGGCGTCAACGTCGCCAACGCCGCCCAGGGGCTGGGCATGAGCGTGCAGGGTTTTGATCCGGGTATTACGGTCAACAACGCGTGGCGGCTGCACGCCGACGTGTCCGAAGCACTGTCGATCGACGCGCTGCTGTCGCGCTCGGATTACGTGTCGCTGCATGTGCCGTTGGTCGACGGCACCCGCGGGCTGATCAACGCCGAACGCATCAAGCTGATGCACAAGGGTGCGGTGTTGTTGAACTTCTCGCGCGACGAGATCGTCGACGAAGACGCCGTGCTTGCGGCACTCGAGTCCGGCGAATTGAGCTATTACGTGTGTGATTTCCCGTCCGAAAAACTGCGCGGGAACGAGCGCGTGATCACGCTGCCGCATCTGGGTGCTTCGACCGACGAGGCCGAGGACAACAGCGCGGTCATGGTCGCCGATCAGCTGCGCGATTATCTGGAAGTCGGCAATATCCGCAATTCGGTGAACTTCCCGGAAGCGATCATGCCGCCCACGCCGAATGCCCGCCGTATTGTCGTGGTCAACAACAACGTGCCCAACATGGTCGGCCAGATTTCGTCGACATTGGCGCGCCACGAGCTCAATATCGCGGACCTGCTCAACAAGTCCAAGGGCGATGTAGCGTATACCCTGGTCGACGTGGATTCGGACGTGCCGCAGGCGGCACTGGAAGAACTCGAAACCATCGAGGGCGTACTCTGTGTGCGGTACCTGAAAACGGTCGGCGAACAGGCGGCGTAGCCGTAGGCCGCTGGTGAATACCCCAGGAGGCCGGGATGAATGACGACAGCCCACTGGGCGATGCGCGGTCGCGCATCGACGCGCTGGATGAACAGATCCAGACGTTGATCGCGGAGCGTGCGGGCGTGGCGCTCGATGTCGCGCGTATCAAGCAGGCGCAGGGGCGGTCGGATTTCTACCGGCCCGAGCGGGAGATCGAAGTATTGCGACGGGTTGCCGAGCGCAATGACGGCCCGCTCGATAACGCCACCATCAGCCGGCTGATGCGCGAAATCATGTCGGCCTGCCTGGCCCTGGAGTCGCCACTGAAAGTGGCCTATCTGGGGCCGGAAGGCACCTATACCCAGGCCGCGGTGTACAAGCACTTCGGCCATGCGGTCACGGCGGTGCCGATGGCGGCCATCGACGAGATATTCCGCGAGGTCGAAGCAGGCAACGCCGAATTCGGCGTGGTTCCGGTCGAGAATTCGACCGAGGGCGTGGTCAGTCACACGCTGGATCAGCTGGTCGGCAGCTCGCTGTCGATATGCGGCGAAGTCGCGCTGGCGGTGCATCACCATCTGTTGTCTCATGCTGGCGGGCTTGGCGAGGTCAAACGGGTAGTCGCCCACGCGCAGTCCTTGGCGCAATGCCGCAAATGGCTCGATGGCAATATGCCGGGGGTCGTGCGCGAGGCCGTTGCCAGCAATGGTCAGGCCGCGCGCACGGTTGCCGGTGAATCCCGGGCGGCCGCGATCGCCGGGCGCGCGGCATCCGAGTTCTACGAACTGCCCATGCTGGCGTCGAATATCGAGGACGAACCCAACAACACCACGCGTTTCCTCGTATTGGGCAAGCAGAAAGTGCCGGCCACCGGCAACGATATGACCTCGATTCTGGTCGCCATACGCAATTCGCCGGGCATGTTGCACCGTCTGCTGACCCCGGCGGCCGAGGCGGGTGTCGACCTGGCCCGAATCGAATCGCGCCCGTCACGCCGCCAGGCGTGGGACTACAATTTCTTCATCGACGTCGAGGGCCACGTCGAGGAGGCTCGGGTACGCAAGGTGCTGGAGTCGATCGAATCCCAGGCGGCGATGCTCAAGGTGCTTGGTTCCTATCCGCGGGCGGTTGAACGGGATGATACGCAAGCCGAATACAGTCAGAATACGTCTGCGAATAATCGCAAATAAGACGGGAAATCGGGACAGTACTTGACCTGGAATCAGGGCAATCACAACAGTTTCCAGGCGGATCAACACAGTGTCGCTATGTTATGTGATCTGTGCATTCGCTTTTTGGCCTTTCTTTATTTGCGGACCAATTGTCTTCTTAGATCACTCGAACGTGCGTGAAATGATTCGTGTAAGGGCATGACATTATTATGAATTCCATTTCTGATCAGGCCCACGCCGGGATCCACGCCCTGCATACCTACGTGCCGGGCAAGCCGATCGAGGATCTCAAGCGCGAACTCGGGCTGGATTCGATCATCAAGCTGGCGTCCAACGAAAATCCGCTGGGTACGTCGCCGGCGGCGGTACGGGCGCTGGAGACATTTGCCGGCGATTTGTATCGGTATCCCGATGGCAATGGCTTTGCGCTGAAACACAAGCTGGCGTGCCAGCACGATATCGAGCCCGAGCGCATCACACTGGGGAACGGCTCCAACGACGTGCTGGAGCTGACCGCACGCGTGTTTCTGGGGCCGGGCAAGAACGCCGTTATGTCGGAGCATGCGTTCGCGGTCTATCCGATCGTGGCCCGTGCGGTCAACGCGGAACCCCGCGTGGTGCCGGCGCTGGGTGATGAGTCCGATATGCCGTTCGGCCACGATCTGGACGCCATGCATTCGCATATCGACGCCGATACCGGGGTGGTATTCATCGCCAGCCCCAATAATCCGACCGGCACCTGGCTGGCCCCGGCGGCCCTCGAGGCGTTTCTGGATGCCGTGCCGCGGCATGTCGTCGTCGTGCTCGACGAGGCATATCTGGAATATCAGGATGCCGAGGAACGCCCGGACAGCCGTGTCTGGCTGGATCGTTACCCCAATCTGATCGTGACCCGGACCTTCTCCAAGATCTTCGGCATGGCCGGCCTGCGTGCGGGGTATGCGCTGTCCTCCGGTGAGGTGGCGGATCTGATCAACCGGGTACGTCAGCCGTTCAATATCAACACACTAGCCATGCATTGCGCGGCTGCCGCGCTGGATGATGCCGACTTCATCCGGCACTCGGTCGAAACCAATACGGCGCAGCGTGCATCGCTGGCGCGCGAGCTCAATGCGCGCGGCTTGCACAGCCTGCCGTCGCAGGCCAATTTCATCACCTTCGATTGTGGACAGCCGTCGACGCCGTTGTTCGATGCGATGCTGCGTGAAGGCGTGATCGTGCGCCCGCTCGCCAGTTACAACATGCCTGAATATCTGCGCGTAACCGTCGGAAAACAAGAAGAAAATAGGCGCTTCCTCGGCGCCCTCGATACGGTGCTGGCACGTCCATGAGTTCGCGGCCGGAACCCGAGTCCATCGCCATTATCGGTCTGGGGCTGATCGGCGGTTCGATCGCCCGCGGGCTGCGTGCCGATAATTACCGGGGGCGTCTTGTGGGCTGTGTCACCACGTCCGATCATGCCGAGCGGGCATGCGCGCTGGGTCTGGTGGATGCAGCGGTCACGGATCCGGCAGACGCCGTGCGCGGCGCGTCGCTGGTCGTGGTGGCGGTTCCGGTGGGCGCGATGGCCGCGGTCCTTGCCGACATTGCGCCAGCGCTTGCGCCGGATGCCGTGGTCACCGATGTCGGCAGCACCAAGCTCAGTGTGATCGCCGACGCAAAGGCGGCGCTGGGGGCGGGGATAGGCCGCTTTGTGCCCGGACACCCGATCGCGGGTACCGAACACAGCGGTATCGATGCCGGTTTTGCCACCTTGTACCGGGACAGGCGCGTAATTCTGACGCCGACGCCCGAAACCGATGCCGATGCGTTGGCGACCGTGGAAACGCTATGGCAACGGCTCGGTGGCCGGGTCAGCGAAATGGATCCGGCTCACCACGATGAAGTTCTCGCCGCCACCAGCCATTTGCCGCATGTGCTCGCATTCGCACTGGTGGACACGTTGGCACGCATGGCCGAACGCACCGAAATCTTCGATTATGCCGCCGGTGGCTTTGCCGATTTCACCCGTATCGCGTCCAGTGATCCGCAACTCTGGAGCGATATCGTGACCGCGAATGCCAGTGCCGTGTTGCCGGTTCTGGAGCGCTATATAGGCGACCTGGAAGCGCTTCGCGGCGCGATCGCGGCTGGGGACAAGGAGCCGCTCGAGGCGTCGTTCGGCCGTGCCAAGCACGCACGTGATCGGTTCACGCAGTCGCGCAACGGGACCAGCGAATAATGGCCCGGACCCTCGAAATCCAGCCCGGCGGTAGCCTGCGCGGGACGCCGCGGATCCCGGGCGACAAGTCCATTTCCCACCGCGCGGTCATGTTTTCGGCGATTGCCCGTGGCACCTCGCGTATTACCGGTTTTCTGGATAGTGCCGACTGTCTGGCAACGCTCGATGCATTCAGCGCGATGGGCGTACGTCATACGCGGGAGGCGGCCGCGCTGGTGGTGCAGGGCGCCGGCCGGGATGGTTTGCGTCAACCCGGTGCGCCGCTCGATCTGGGCAACTCCGGAACCTCGATGCGGCTGCTCTCCGGTCTGCTCGCCGGTCAGTCGTTCGACAGCGTATTGACCGGCGACGCCAGTCTGTCACGGCGGCCGATGGCCCGGGTGATCGAGCCGCTGGCCTTGATGGGGGCTGCGATCACTGCGGACAACGAGGGCCGCGCGCCGCTACGGATTGCCGGCGGGCAGGCGCTGCGAGGCATCGATTACACGCCGCCGGTCGCGAGTGCGCAGATCAAGTCCTGTGTGCTACTGGCGGGGCTGCGAGCCGAGGGCGTAATCCGGATCAACGAGCCGGGCGTGAGCCGCGACCATAGCGAGCGCATGCTCGCCGCCTACGGTGTCGATATCGTGCGCGAGGGTCGCAGCCTGTCGATGACGGGCGGTCAGCCGCTGGAAGCGGTCGACGTGGCGGTGCCGGCGGATCTGTCGTCGGCGGCGTTTTTCCTGGTCGGTGCGAGTATTGCGCCCGGGAGCGAGCTCAAACTCAGCGGCGTGGGAGTGAACCCGACCCGCCGCGGCGTTATCGACATCCTGCTGGCCATGGGCGCGGATATACGGCTGATCAACGAACGCGATCAGGCGGGCGAACCGGTGGCGGATATTGTCGTGCGTCACGCGCCGCTGCACGGCATCGACATCGGTTCCGACCAGGTCGAGCTGGCGATCGACGAATTTCCGGCGATCTTCATCGCCGCGGCTTGCGCGTATGGCACCACGCGCCTGACCGGCGCCGCGGAACTGCGAGTCAAGGAATCCGACCGCATCGCGGTGATGGCCGACGGCCTGGCCGCGCTGGGGGTTGAAGTGAGTGTGCAGCCGGATGGCCTGTCCATAGTCGGCTGCCCGCAGGCGGCGAGTTTCAGCGGCGGGCGTATTGCCGGCCACGGCGATCATCGTATCGCCATGGCTTTTGCCGTGGCCGCGCTGCGTGCCGATGCGCCGGTGGTCATCGACGACTGCGAAGCCGTGGATACGTCGTTTCCGGGGTTCGCGGAACTCGCGGCGTCGGTGGGGCTGGGCATCAATGCGAGGCCGGTTCCGTGAACGCGGATTCATCCATCATTACGCTTGACGGCCCCGGCGGCGCCGGCAAGGGTACGCTGGCGTCGGCATTGGCACGCGAGCTGGGCTGGTGGTTGCTTGATAGTGGTGCGCTTTATCGTCTGGTGGCTCTGATCGCGCTCCGGCGCGGTTTCGATGCGGGCGATGCGGGCGAGCGCGAACAGATTGTGGCCGAGGCCCGCGTTCTGGATCTCGTTTTCGAGCCGGATGACGGCGCCGGTCAGCGCGTGCGGCTGGCGGGCGAGGACGTCACCGATACGATCCGTAGCGATGCTGTGTCTGCCGCGGCCTCGCAGTGGGCCGCCGTGCCGGCCGTGCGGGACGCGTTGCTCGAACGCCAGCGGGAATTCGCGTTGGCGCCCGGCTTGATTGCAGACGGTCGGGACATGGGCACGGTCGTGTTTCCGGGTGCCGACCTCAAGTTGTTTGTCACGGCGTCGGCCTACGAACGAGCCGGCAGGCGAGTAGCGCAGTTGTCCGCAACCGGCGTGGATGCTAGTCTTAGCCGGATATATCGCGAGATATTGGAGCGCGACGAGCGGGATGCTTCGCGTGCGACGGCGCCTCTCAAGCCGGCGGTCGATGCCCAGGTCATCGATACCAGCGGCGAGACAGTGGCGGAATCGCTCGCGCGGGTGCACGCGCTGGTCCGCGACAAGGGCTGGCTCTAGAAGCGTAAAGCGTCGATAGACGTCAGCTGTTTTTACTATGGGACCGGTGGTAACGCAAGGTTGCTGCCGGATTGTTTTATCAACCACGGATGGCGCGCTTGTTTTGCGCCGCAGGATTTTCCCCACTCATGTCTGAAAGTTTCGCCGAACTATTCGAGCAAAGTCTGCAGGGTCGTACCATGCAGCCCGGTTCCCTCATCAATGCCGAGGTGCTGGAGATCAAGCCCGACGTGATCATCGTCGATGCAGGCCTCAAGTCCGAAGGCGTCATTCCCGTTGACGAATTCCAGGACGAAAACGGCGAAGTGTCCGTCGCCGAAGGCGACAAGGTCGAGGTTGCGCTGGAGGCCGTCGAGGACGGTTTCGGTGCCACCCGCCTGTCCAAGGAAAAAGCGCAGCGCATCCGCACCTGGGACTTCCTCACCGAAGCCCACGAAAACAACGAATCCGTCGTCGGCCATATCAGTGGCAAGGTCAAGGGCGGCTACACGGTGGATGTCGGCAATATCCGCGCATTCCTGCCGGGTTCACTGGTGGATGTGCGTCCGGTACGCGACACCACCTATCTCGAAGGCAAGCCGCTCGAATTCCGCGTCATCAAGCTCGACCGTCTGCGTAACAACGTTGTCGTCTCGCGCCGTGACGTGCTCAAGGAAGAATACAGCGAAGAGCGCAAGCAGCTGCTGGATACGCTCCAGGAAGGCATCGTGCTCAAGGGCATCGTCAAGAACCTCGTGGACTACGGCGCGTTCGTGGACCTCGGCGGTATCGACGGCCTGCTGCATATCACCGACATGTCGTGGAAGCGCATCAAGGACCCGAGCGACGTCGTCGAGGTTGGCGCGGAAGTCGAGGTCAAGGTGCTGAAGTTCGATCGCGAACGCACCCGTGTATCGCTCGGCCTCAAACAGCTCGGTGACGACCCCTGGGTCGATATCGCCCGTCGCTACCCGGAGGGCACACGCCTGTTCGGCAACGTCACCAACATTACCGACTACGGCTCCTTCGTCGAGATCGAAGAAGGCGTGGAAGGCCTGGTGCACGTCTCGGAAATGGACTGGACCAACAAGAATGTCAATCCGGGCCAGGTTGTCGGGGTCGGCGACGAGGTCGAGGTCATGGTGCTCGAGATCGACGAGGAGCGTCGCCGCATCTCGCTGGGCATGAAGCAGTGCAAGTCCAACCCCTGGGAGGACTTCTCGGCCAATCACCAGCGCGGCGATCAGGTCTCCGGCCAGATCAAGTCGATCACCGACTTCGGTATCTTCGTGGGTCTGCCGGGCAACATCGACGGTCTGGTACATCTGTCCGACCTGTCCTGGAACGACGCCGGCGAAGAGGTCGTACGCGAATTCAGCAAGGGTCAGGATGTCGAAGCCGTGGTGCTCGCGATCGACGCCGACCGCGAACGCATCTCGCTGGGCATCAAGCAACTGGCGCAGGATCCGCTTGGCAGCTTCGTGGCCGAACACAAGAAAGGCAGCGTAGTCAACGGTACGATCCAGAGCGTGGATGCCCGCGGCGCCGTGGTCGATCTGGGCAACGATGTCGGCGGTTATATCCGTGCCTCGGATATCTCCCGTGATCGCGTCGAGGATGCGCGCTCGGCCTTGTCCGAAGGTTCCGATGTGGAAGCCCGGTTTGTGGGCGTCGATCGCCGCAACCGGACCATCAGTCTGTCGATTCGCGCCAAGGATGAAAAGGACGAACAACAGGCGATGCGCGACTACGCCGACACCGACGCGTCGACCGGTACCACGAGCCTGGGCGATCTGCTCAAGGAGCAGATCGACGCCAGCGACCAGGGCGAATAAGTCCGACGAACGCGGGGCGCTTGCGCGCGGCCCGCGTTTTAACTAGCCTCTGGCAATGAAGGGTGTGGTTTAACGTAACGGTGGGCAACGTTTTGCAGGGGGATGCGGGGATGACAAAATCGGAGCTGATCGAGAGGCTGGTCCAGCGCCAGACACATATGTCGCATCGCGACGTCGAGCTGGCCGTCAAATTGTTGCTTGATGACGTGGTCGGGGAGCTGGCCCAGGGCGGCCGGGTGGAAATCCGCGGCTTCGGCAGCTTTTCGGTGCATCACCGGCCGGCACGTCGTGGGCGAAACCCCAAGACTGGCGAATCGGTCGACATACCGTGCAAGTTCGTGCCCCATTTCAAACCGGGCAAGGAACTGCGCGAACGCGTGAACAACAACCATTCGTGAAGTGGTACCAATGACCGGAACGCTGTGCGGCTCTGCCCGCGCCGAACCCGTCGAGACCAATACAGGATTTCCATGCTACGCCTGATACGTAACCTGATCGTGATTATAGGGCTGCTGCTTGGGGTGGCATTCGGGTTCTTCAACTACGACCTCGCGTCGGTCGATCTGTTGTTCATGACCACCGAGGCACCGTTGGTGGTGCTGCTTTCGATCGCATTCGTGCTTGGGCTGGCGATTGCGGGGCTTGTCTGCCTGGGACGGATTGCGCGACTGCGTGGTCAGCTGTCGAAGTCGCGCCGGCGGCTCAAGGACGCCGAAGCCGAGATCTCCAACCTGCGGAGTATGCCCATACACGATGCTTGACGGCATCTGGGTTCTGCTCTGTCTGTTGCCGCTGGCGGCGGCATCGGGCTGGTACGTTCGCGGGCGTGTCCAGGATGACAGTGCGGACGCCGCGCCCGGTACCGTAAATGCGGACTATCTTCGTGGTATCAGCCATCTCGTCAACGACGACGCGGATCGCGCGATCGAAACCTTTGTGCGTCTGCTTGATGTCGACAACGATACCGCCGAGACACACCTCGCGCTGGGCAACCTGTTTCGGCGCCAGGGCGAGGTCGATCGGGCACTCCGGGTACACCAGAACCTGGTGGCGCGTCCCAACCTGGCGGCGACACACCGCAACCAGGCACGTTACGAACTGGCACTGGATTATCTCCGCGCCGGCGTTCTCGATCGTGCGGAAAGCCTGTTCCAGGAGCTGATCGACCAGAACCTGTTCCTGGCGCAATCACTGTCGGGATTGGTGGCGATTTACGAACAGGAGCGCGACTGGAGCCGGGCGATCGAAACCACGCGCAGGCTCGAGAGTGTGCGGGGCACGTCATTGCGGCCGGTCATCGCCCAGTATTTTTGTGAGCTCGCGGAGGAGGCACGGGGCAGCCGGGACACCGAGCTCGCCCAGCAGCACCTCAAGTCCGCTCGTCAGGCGTTTCGCGATTGTGCGCGTGCCAACCTGATCGGTGGCCTGATCGCCGAGCAGGCGGGCGACCCACGTACGGCAATCCGGATCTACCGTCAGGTAAGGCGTCAGGACGACGCATTTGTCAGTGAGATCATCGAGCCGAGCCGGCGGTGTTACGAGGCGCTGGATGATGACCAGGGTTACGCGCGGTTTCTGCATGAACTCATGCCGGTATCCGATAGTGCCCATGCACACGTGGCGTATGCCCGGTTTCTGCACCGCCAGAACAAGACCGACGAAGCGATAGCGCACGTCTCGCAGTATCTGCAAGCGTCACCGAACTGGATCGCGTTCTATCACTTGCTGGATCTGACCTGGGCGCACACCCGCAGCAGTCTGACCGGTCCGCTCGACAGCCTGCGCGAGGCGCTCGGACAGATCATCGAGCGCCAGCCGGCCTATCATTGCGGGCAATGCGGTTTTTCCGGCCGTTATCTGCACTGGCAATGCCCCAGTTGCCGACAATGGAACACCATGGTGCCGGTGCGTGATGTGCGCCCCGGCGAGCCAGCGCCTACGCGTGTTGCGCGGGCCCTGATCTGAAGTCAGGCCGCGATGTGACCGCCACGGCCGGCGTATTCAATAACGTGTTTGTGCCTTGACGCGTTGGCGGCACTCACTCTTCGACCGGGCGGCATGGCAGGCCGAGACCATCTGTTCAAGCAAGGCACGTAACCGCGACTTGTCGAACCCATCGAGGTCGGCTGTTTGCAGAGCGACACGTAACTGGTTTATCGCCTGGGCATAGGCGCCCCGCATGCCGTGGTAGCGTGCCTGCCGGTAGTACGCTTCGCCGAGATTCTGCTGTCGGCCCGCGGCCTGGGCGAGTATCTCTTGGGCTTCCGGGGTCCGCTCGAGCAGGGTGGATTGGGCCAGCAGGTAATCACGGACCTCTTGCGGATCGGTGCTTTCCGCGAGCGCACGGGCGTAGTCGAGCTTGGTGGCCGTACTGTTCGGGAAATGCTTGCGCGCAGCGTCGAGCAGGGTTCGGGTTGTATCCAGATGGCCGGCGCGCGAATGGGCGTCGGCAAGCGCCAGCGTGTAGGCGAGCTGATCGGGATGTGTCCGGGCCAGGGGCTGCAAGATATCGATGGCCGTCGGAATACGGCCCAACTGGGTCAGCACCAGCGCGTAGCCGTAGTCCAGTGCAGGCGCAGCGTTGTCGGCCTCGAGCGCGCTTTGATAGTTGCGCTTCAAGTCGCTGAGGTTGCGGCTGCTGAGGACCCGGGCGCGCTCCTTCATGAGCGCATAGTCGTTACTTTCTCTAATATCCGGGTTGGGGTAGTCCCGGGCTCGGGTCTCGGCTTCGGCCATGCGGGTATTGCTGATCGGGTGAGTCAGCAGTATCTGTGGCAGTTGATTGGCGTACAGCCGCGAGCGGCGTTGCAGCTTTTCGAAAAAGCTTGCCATCGCGTCGGGATCGAACCCGGCCGCGGCCAGGGTCCGTATCCCTACACGATCAGCCTCGAATTCATTCGCGCGAGTGAAATTGATTTGCTGCTGGCCGAGATTCGACATACCCGCGGTTACCGCGGCCGAAATCGCATCCGGATCGCCGCCGCCGACAACGGCCGCGGCCAGGACCGCCGCAAGCGTCGCCCAGCCCGTACCAGAGGATGCCTCCAGTTGGCGAGCGATATGCCGCTGGGTGACGTGGGCGATTTCGTGCGCCATGACACCGGCCAGCTCGCTCTCGGACGTGGTTTCACGGATGAGTCCGGCATTCACACCGATATAACCGCCGGGCAGGGCAAAGGCGTTGATCTGCGGGCTGTCGATGACATAAAAGTGCAGGTCGCCGGAACCCGCGGAGGTATGCTGCGCCAGTCGTTGGCCGACCCTATTCAGGTATTGTTCCAACGCCTGATCCTCGAGGATCAGGCCGTGTGCGAGTAGTTGCGAAATGACTTGTGCGCCGAGTTTGTCTTCCTTCGCCGGGGACATATAGTTGTCCGCCGGTTGTCCCATGGTCGGCAGCTGGTAGTCGCGCGCCGCCGCCAGTGTGCTGATGCTTACGGCACAGGCGAACAAGGCGAGCAGCCAGCGCAGTGTTTTGGGATGGGTGATCAATGGGACAATCCGGGCCGGGCCACAATGCATAACGTAGGACTTAGGTTAGCCTGTTTTGTTCATTTGATTAAACTGCCTCCAGCGATGCATGTTCGTGGGGGGATCAGAGGTTTGTTAGTGCGGCACAGATCGAGTTTGGAAACGGCCTTGTTTCGCGGCGCGGTGGCCGGCCTGCCGAGAGTAACGCAATGAATGTCGTCAAGGCGTGGTTTTCGCGCAATTTTTCGGATCCGCAGGTGGTCGCGCTTGCATTGATTCTGCTGGGTTCGTTGACCCTGGTTCTGTTATTCGGTGCATTGCTGGCGCCGGTGCTGGCGGCTGCGGTAGTCGCCTATCTGCTCGAGGGGCCAGTGCAATGGCTCGGGCGTGTGCGCGTGCCGCGCTGGTTGGGCGCCACGCTGGTTTCCATCGCGTTGTTGATCGGTGTGGTCTGGGTGAGTTTTGCCCTCCTGCCACTGCTGACACGACAGGCGGGCCAGATCCTTCAGGAGTTGCCGGAAATGGTGACGCGGGCCCAGGAGTGGTTTCAATCGTTGCCCGATCGTTATCCATCGATGATCACTCACGAGCAGATCGATGCCATGCTCAGCACCACGAACATCGATGTCGCATCCCTGCGTCAATCCGTGGTCAGCCGCTCGCTGGTATTGGGCATGGGGCTGTTGTATCTGTGTGTGTATCTGCTGCTTGTGCCGCTGATGGTGTTTTTCATGCTGCGCGACAAGGCACGGATTCTGCGCTGGATAGGCGGGTTTCTACCGCGCGACAGCGATCTGGTGCGTAACGTCTGGTCGGAGGTCAATGCCCAGCTCAGCAATTTCGTGCGCGGCAAGGCGCTGGAGATCGTGATTGTCTGGTTCGCGGCGTACATGACGTTTTCGCTGCTCGGCCTGGAATACGCCATGTTGTTGTCGGTGCTGGTGGGGTTATCCGTATTGATCCCCTACATCGGTGCCTTTGGCATGACCGTGCCGGTGATGCTCGTGGCGTACGCTCAATGGGGCTTTGAGGCGCAGACACTGTATGTGTTGATCGCCTACGGCATCCTGCAGGTGCTGGACGGCAATGTGCTGGTGCCGGTGCTGTTTTCGGAAGCGGTTGATCTGCACCCGGTCGCCATCATTACCGCGGTGATGTTCTTCGGCGGTATTTGGGGATTCTGGGGCGTGTTCTTCGCCATCCCGCTGGCCACGATCGTCCATGCGGTCATCAAGGCCTGGCCGCGCCAGAGGTCGCGGATCAAGGAAAGCCCGGCAGCGGAGGCAACGGAAAACACTTGAGTCCGCAAATGAACGCAGATAAGACAGACGTGTTCAGTTATTGATTCATACGAATATGCGCAGATTCAAGGTGTGAGGCGGGCGTCCTTTCCTTGTGACTCCGGTGTTTGAGTAATCACAGCTAATACGGCAAGACATCCCGTAAATCTGGCAATCGGATCGTTTCAGTTTCGCCTATTGGACTGCCGTATCGTTCATCCATGACATCCACGTAATGTGCGATTCGCACTTCGTCATTTGCGTTTATTTGCGTGCATTTGCGGGCTGATTCTTCCGGGCCGAATCGAGCAACTCGACCCAGTGGCGGACAGGCACGCCGGCGGCAGCTTCGAGATGAAGCTGGCAGCCAATGTTCGCCGTTACGATTACGTCGGGTTCGCCTGCGCCCAATGCCGTAAGCTTGTCCTCGCGTAGCCGGTTGGCGATGGTCGGCTGCAAAATCGAGTAGCTGCCGGCCGAGCCGCAACACAGGTGCGGATCGCGGACATGGGTGAGGGTATAACCGGCCCCACTGAGAACCGCGGCCACGTTGTCGTGCAGCCCGGGCGCGTTCTGTAGCGTGCACGGCGGATGATAGGCGACCGTATGTCCATCCCCGATACCGGCGAGCTGGCCGAGATCCTCCTGCGCCAGCACATCGCTGAGATCGCGGGTCATGCCCGATATCGTCGCGGCCTTGTCGGCATAGGCGGGATCATCGCGCAGCAGATGGCCGTACTCCGCGATCTGTGCGCCGCAGCCACTGGCGGTGATCACGATCGCCTCGGCACCGGCTTCGATATGCGACCACCAGGCATCGATATTGGCGCGCGCAAAATCCAGCGCTTCCCCGCGGTGGCTCAGGTGCTGGCTGAGCGCGCCGCAGCACCCGTCGCTCCTGGTCTGAATCAGGCGTATGCCGAGCTGTGACAGCACCTGTGCGGCGTGAGCATCGGTATTGGGGGCTGCCACCGGCTGTACGCAGCCACCCGGTGCCAGCATCGTGCGTTGCGTGCTATTGGTGGCAGGCCAGGCGATCCGGCGATGTCTGGGCGGCAGCTTCTGTCTCAGGAACGCCAGCGGCCCGATTAGCAAGGGCTTGCAGAGTTGTCCCAGCCGGAAGAAAAACGCGAAACGGGCGCGATACGCTACGACGTGTCGCAACAAGCCACGCACCATGCGCTGGCGCAACGGGCGTCGCACCTGACGATCGACCTGGTCGCGGCCGATATCGGCGAGCCTGGCGTATTCCACCCCGGACGGGCAGGTGGTTTCGCAGGCGCGGCAGGTCAGGCATTGGTCCAGATGATGCTGGGTTTTTGCAGTCGGCGTCTCGCCTTCCAGTACCTGTTTGATCAGGTAAATGCGCCCGCGCGGGCTATCGCGCTCGTCGCCGAGCAACTGATAGGTGGGGCAGGTGGCCGTACAGAATCCGCAATGGGTACAGGCGCGCAGGATCCGATCGGCTTCCTGGCCGTCGGGCGTGTCGCGCAGTTGCGGAATGATCGATGTCTGCATGGGCGCCCCCTGTATAAAAGACCGGTCCTAGAAATCCGGGTAAAGCCGGCCGCGGTTGAGAATGTCGGCCGGATCCATCGACTGCTTGACGCGTCGGTGCAGCGTCATCATTGCCTCGGGTAGTGGATGAAACCGTGGCGTGGCGTGGCCACGGTAGACGCTTGCATGTCCGCCATGCGCGGCTACGGTCGAACGAATGGTGTCTGCATCGGCGTCCGATGATAACCAGCGCTGGGCGCCGCCCCAGTCGATGGCGCATTCGCCGTCGATTTCGAGCCGGGGTGTGGCAGGTGGCACGGACAGCCGCCAGAGCGCGCGTGCGGTGGCGAAAAACGGGCGCTGCTGTTCGCGAACGCCGCGCCAGAATATGGCGTCGTCGATCAGTGTTTCGCCGCCGAGTTGTTGCTGCGCCGATGCGACCGATGCGCTGGCGCCGGCCAACCGGATATGGCTGCAGCCGTTTTCCCAATAGGCGCCGGTAATCGGCCAGGGGCGGCGCTGCCATCGGCCGAACTGTTCAATCGCCGTGGCGGCGTCGTGTTCGAACATGAGCGTGGTCTGCGCCCCGGGTCGGGGCAACACCTTGAGGCTGAGTTCCAGCAGTACGCCCAGCGTGCCGTAAGCGCCCGCCATCAGGCGGGACAGGTCGTATCCGGCAACGTTTTTCATCACCTCGCCACCGAAGCGGAGTATCTCGCCGCGGGCGTTGATGATCCGCGCGCCGAGCACGAAATCGCGCGCCGCGCCGGTGAACGGCCGTGCTGGGCCGGACAGGCCTGCGGCAATCGTGCCCCCGAGCGTGGCTGTTTCGCCGTAGTGTGGCGGTTCGAAAGCCAGCATCTGGCCCTGTTCGGCGAGCGCGGCCTCGATTTCGGTCAGCGGTGTGCCGGCGCGGGCGGTGAGGACCAGTTCGCCCGGCTGGTAGTTCACGATGCCGCGGTGGCCGCTGATATCGAGTGGTTCGCCGTCGATGGCCTCGCCCAGAAAATCCTTGGTGCAGCCGGCCTGGATCGCCAGCGGCGTTGCATTGGCGTGGGCGAGCCCGACCGCAAATGCCAATTCGTCGCTTGCATCCGCGTCGCGCGTCACAGCCGCTCCAGTTCCGGGAACGGCAGGTCGCCGTTATGCACATGCATGGCGCCGAACTCGGCGCAGCGGTGCAGGGTGGGCACGGCCTTGCCGGGATTGAGCAATCCGCCCGCGTCGAACGCCTGCTTGAGGGCATGGAACTGGCGCAATTCCGCGGGCGGAAACTGCACACACATCTGATCGATCTTTTCCACGCCGACCCCATGCTCGCCGGTGATGGTGCCGCCATGTTCCAGACACAACTGGCAGATTGCGCCGCCGAAGGCTTCAGTGCGCTCCAGCTCGCCGGGCTGGTTGGCGTCGTAGAGGATCAACGGGTGCAGGTTGCCATCGCCGGCGTGAAAGACATTGGCCACCCGCTGGCCATACTTTTCGGCGAGTTCGCCGATCCCGATGAGCACGTCCGCGAGCGCGGCGCGCGGGATGGTGCCGTCCATGCAGTAGTAGTCCGGTGATATACGCCCCATGGCGGGAAAGGCCGCCTTGCGCCCGGCCCAGAACAGGGCCCGTTCGGCATCGTCGCGCGACACGCGGATTTCGGTCGCGCCCGCGTGTTCCAGCACCCCGCGCACGTCGGCCACATGCTCGTCCACCTCGGCGGCGGTGCCGTCGACCTCACACAGCAGGATTGCGGCGGCGTCGGTCGGGTAGCCCGCGTGCACGAATGCCTCGGTGGCCGCGATGGCGGGATTGTCGAGCATTTCCAGCCCGGCTGGCACGATGCCGGCCTGGATGATCGCGGCGACCGCATCGCCGCCAGCGCGCACATCGTCGAATGCGGCCAGTATGACCTGCGCACGCTCCGGCTGCGGCAGCAGTTTGACCACGACTTCCACTATTACGCCCAGCAAGCCCTCAGAGCCGGTCATCAGGGCGAGCAAATCGAAGCCGGGGCTGTCCAGCCCATCGCTGCCAATGGTCAGGCGTTCGCCGTCGACCGTCACGATCTCGAGCCGGATGATGTTGTGGGTCGTCAGGCCGTATTTGAGGCAGTGCACGCCGCCGGAATTCTCGGCCACGTTGCCGCCGATGGAGCAGGCGATCTGCGACGACGGATCGGGTGCGTAATACAGCCCCAGATCGGATACTGCTTCCGAGATCGCGAGATTGCGCACGCCCGGCTGCACGGTCGCACGACGGTTGGCAGCGTCGATATCCAGGATCCGGTTGAACTTGGCCAGGGACAGCAGTACGCCATTATCCAGCGGCAGGGCGCCGCCTGACAGGCCGGTACCGGCGCCACGCGCGACGACCGGTATAGCCTCCGAATGGCAGATCCGCATGACGGCCTGCACCTGCGCGATGGTTTCCGGCAGCACGACGATCATCGGTAGCTGCCGATATGCCGACAGGCCGTCACATTCGAATGGGCGTAGGTCCTCGTCGGCGTGCAGAACCATGGACGCCGGCAGTTCGGCGGCCAGCTTGGCAATCAGCGTGTGTTTTTCGGGACGTGAACTGGCTTTTGCAGCGTCCATAAAACATCCTCCAATTGCGCCGTCCGCCGGGAAATCATGGAAGCGCGTAGGGCGGATTAGCCGCAGGCGTAATCCGACCTACGTGTCATGATCATTTTGCCGTGAGCGTGTGTGACTTAAAGCGTACCAGAGGCGTAATCGGCCAGCCGCGAGCGCTCGCCGCGTGCCAGCGTGACGTGTCCGGCATGCCGCCAGTTACGGAAGCGGTCGACCACGGCCGTCAGCCCGGAGCTGCTCTCTGTGAGATAGGGCGTGTCGATCTGGGCGAGGTTGCCCAGGCAGACGAACTTGGTGCCCGGGCCGGCGCGGGTGATCAGCGTCTTCATCTGTTTCGGCGTCAGGTTCTGGGCCTCGTCCAGAATCACGAAACGTTCGAGAAACGTACGGCCGCGCATGAAGTTGACCGAGCGGATCTTGATGCGTTTGGCGAGCAGTTCGTTGGTGGCCGCGCGTTCCCAGTCCGAGCCTTCGCCGTTGCCGGTGAGCACCTCCAGATTGTCCATCAACGCGCCCATCCAGGGCGTCATCTTTTCTTCCTCGGTGCCGGGCAGAAAACCGATGTCGTCGCCCACCGGCACGGTTACACGGGTCATGATGATCTCGCGATACCGTGCATCGTCGAGCGTCTGGGCCAGACCGGCGGCGAGCGCCAGCAGCGTCTTGCCGGTACCGGCCGCGCCCAGCAGCGTCACGAAATCGATGTCCGGATCCATCAGCAGATTCAGGGCGAAGTTCTGCTCGCGGTTGCGGGCATGCACGCCCCAGACGGAATGCTTGCCCGCGCGGTAGTCCTGGGCGACTTCGAGTACGCTCGACTGATGGTCGCCCTGATCCTCGATCTCGCGCGTGATCAGTTCGACGTCGTTGTCGCGGTCGAAGTGCAGGAGTTCGTTGAGGTGCCAGTCCGCCACTTGGGGGCCGGCCAGACGATAGAAAGCGCGGCCGGCGTCCTGCCAGGAGTCCATGTCTGCACCGTGGCTTTCCCAGAAATCGTCCGGCAATGACGCGGTCCCGGTATACAGCAGGTCCAGGTCTTCCACGACCTTGTCGTTGGCGTAATCCTCGGCTTCGATGCCGATGACGGATGCCTTGATCCGCAAGTTGATGTCCTTGGATACCAGCACGGTCTCGGCATGCGGGAACACGCTGCGCAGCGCAAGCGCGCTCAGCAGAATCGAATTGTCTGCCTTGTTGCCCGGCAACATCGCGGGCAAGCTGCCCTCGGCCGGACGGGTCTCGAAGTACAGCCGGCCGCCGGCCTGCGGCTTATTGCCGTTGCTGTGGAACTGTATGTCCTGATTCAGGGGTAGACCGGCGTCGATCTCCGCGTGGCTCTTGCCGGCCATCAGTTCGTCGATGAAACGGCTGACCTGGCGTACGTTACGTGCGACCTCGGAGACGCCTTTCTTGCCCGCGTCCAGCTCCTCGAGCACGACCATTGGCACGAAGATATCGTGTTCCTGGAATCGGAACAGGGCGGTCGGATCGTGCATTAGCACGTTGGTGTCGAGAACGAAGACCCGTTGCGACATGAAGTTATCCAGTCAGATGGTCCAGTAGGGGGCGGCGTTGCAGCCCGTGCTGATGGCGCGACCATCGGCGGCGGGTTGCGCCTTGCCTTGACGACTTGGGCAGGCGATCATGATGCAAAACAAGATGTTGGTGTCACGTCCCGAGCGCGCGTACCGCGGCGAGTACCCGGTCAGCATGGTCGGCGACCTTGACCTTGCGCCAGACATGGCGGATGACGCCATTGCCATCGATGACGAAAGTGCTGCGCTCGATACCGATATGCGTGCGCCCGTACATGTTCTTCTCACGCAGTACGTCGTAATCGCGGCACATCTGCTCGTCGGCATCGCTGATCAGATCGAACGGAAAGTCGTACTTGGCGCGAAAGTTGTCATGTTTGCGAATGGAGTCGCGCGACACGCCGACGATATCCGCGCCGGCCGCCTGAAATTTGGAATACTGATCGCGAAATGCCTCGCCTTCCTGGGTGCAGCCCGGCGTGTTGTCACGCGGGTAGAAGTAAAGCACCAGGTTGCGCCCGGCAAAGTCCGCCAGCGATAGCGTCTTGTCGCCGGTGGCGGGGGCGGAGAAGTTGGGCGCGGGATCGTTCGTGTCCACCGTCATCGGCGAAGGGCTCCTTGCTGTCGGGCTTGGCTGTCAGGACTTGATCGGGTCGAGCAGGCCATCGGCGTGCAGTTCGTCGCAGATATCCATGAATGCATCGCGCAGTGTCTGCGGGTGTTGATCAAGCGGTACCTGTAACGCCATATGTAGAGTGCACATGGCCGCGCCTGTCAAACCCGAGGCATAGGCCTGGGCACTGATCTCGACCACTCGCGTGCCCTGGTCGGCAAAGAAATCGAGCAGTTCGCCGAGCAGTTGCGGCTGTTGCGGCGCGACCACTTCGGCTGCATAGGGGCGGTAATCGGTTTCCGAAGCGGCCGGCCGCGTATGCTGGAGCTGGATCGACAAGCCCAGATGATCGGCAATTCCGGGCAGGGCGCTTTCCATCTTTCCCACGGCGCTCCAGTTGCCCGCCAGCAGCAGGGCAGCGGAAAAATGGTCGCCCAGCGGGCTGATACGGCAGTCCACGATCTCGCAACCACGACGGACGATGGCGTTGACCATGTCGCGCGCCAGTTTGTCGCGGGTGGTGCCGAGCGCCACGATCGACAGGTATTTCTTGATCTCCGGCATGGGCGCGGTTGTGTCCTATGATCGTGAATATCAGTAAAAGCCGGTTATCATAGCACTATGCATGCAGTTACAATCTGCGGCCCGGCGGGTCATCAGGAGCAGGCGTGACAACAGATACGACGACACAATTAGGCGGCAGCATGGTGGCGCTGGTCACCCCCATGCATGGTGATGGCAGTGTCGACTGGGACAATCTGGAAACCTTGATCGACTGGCACATTGCCGAAGGCACCGAAGGCATCGTGGCAGTGGGTACCACGGGCGAATCGGCCACATTGGGTTTTCGTGAACACGACGAGGTTATCGAGCGCACGGTCGAGCTGGTCGATGGGCGCGTACCGGTGATCGCCGGCACCGGCGGCAACGCCACCGATGAAGCCATTCGCCTGACGCGCCACGCTCAGCGTGCCGGTGCCGATGCTTGCCTACTGGTATGCCCGTACTACAACAAGCCGACGCAGGAAGGCCTTTATCGACACTTCCATGCCATCGCGATGGCCGTCGATATTCCGCAGGTGCTGTACAACGTGCCCAGCCGGACCGGCGTGGACATGCTGCCGGAAACGGTCGAACGCCTGGCACACATCGACAATATCGTGGCGCTCAAGGAAGCCAAGGGCTCGGTCGAGCGCATGCATCTGCTGATCGAGCAGGTCGGCGACGGCATCGATATCTTTTCCGGTGACGACGGCACGGCCATGGAATCCATGCTGGTCGGCTGCAAGGGTGATATTTCCGTGACCGCGAATGTCGCGCCGGCACTTATGCAGCGGATGTGCGCCGCGGCAATCGCCGGTGAGCGGGAAGTGGCCGAAAAGCTCGATGCGGAGCTGCAACCCCTGCACACGGCGCTGTTTCTGGAGCCTAATCCCATCGGCGTCAAGTGGGCGTTGCACGAGCTCGGATATATCGGCCCGGGGATTCGCTTGCCGATGACACCGCTGGCCGAGCACTTTCACCAGCCGGTTCGTGACGCGTTGGCGAGTCTCGCGCTTGTTTGAATGGGACGGTTGTCGTGCGCTGGGGTTGCGGCGGGCCGAAACCTATGATTGACTGAGTCTCGCGAGTCGAGGAATTACAGTAGAGCTTCGTTGTAAAGTTGCCCAAAACTCGATATCATCATGAATAAGTTTTCGTGGCTGTAAAAAAGGACAGGTTGTTGATATGAAAAATCTTCTTATAAGTTTCGGGATTGCCCTGGTGCTTGCGGCGCCGACAGCCATGGCTCAGGGCAGCGACAACGATGAGACGAACAAGCCGATTGCCGGTACTGCAAGCGGCTCCGATAGCCAAGCTTACAGGACTCAGACGATCGTCGGTGGTGCAGTGGGTCTTGCGAGTGCCGGCCTGTTGATCGGACTGGCCGCCGACGATAATGATGGTGGTAACGTCACCATTGGTACGACGACCGGGCCTTCGACAGGTCCGGCGCCCACGACCAACTAGATTGTCAAGGCCCGTAGGTATGCATTCTCATTGCGTTGAGGTGTAACATCGGTCGGGTAACTGTCAACCAGCATCATTCAAAAGACCGTCTTCGGGCGGTCTTTTTATATGCGTTGTTATTGTGTGCTACGGCATCGCTGGCCGGTTGCTCAGCGATTCGGTCGTCGATTTTGGGTGTTGGAGGCGATTCTGCGCCCAAACCGGCGTCCAGTGTGGCAGAGCAAGCCGAAAACATCCGGTATGCCTCCATAGACCTCAAGGTGAATGGCACCGGTGGCCTGCTGGTGCTTTCCGAGCAGGCGCCGGGCATTACCTACTGGCTAACCGGGCAGAAGCAGGTCGTCGTGTTCAAATCCGGCTACCTGGCGAGTACCAGCGGCCTGAAAAAAGACTTGATAACCTCAGAGTACGATCCGCCGTTGGCCGAGTTCGCTGCCCCTGCGGCGGACAATCAAGCAGTGATGCGAGAGGCCAGTAATCGCGCACATCAGTTGGTGCGCACGTGGCAAACCAATAATGGCGGTCGAAGGTCATCAAGCGGACGGGCGACCATCAAATGTGAGTCCGATACGCATCTTGTGGCATTGCCGCTTGCTACATTGCCGCTGGAGAAGTGCCGGGAGTCTGTCCAGTGGCGCACGGGCGAACGCACGACCTCGGTCTACTGGCGCGATCCGAAGACTCACCGCATCTGGGCGGCCGAAGTAGTTGCTTGGCCGGGTGGCCCCACGGTCGCTTGGGACGTGGCGCGTCCCTGGTGGTAGTGGTCGCAGTGTTCACGGCCGATTGAACTCTCAAAGGGGGTAGGTGTGGTGTTGCCAAATGCCGGTTCTCGGAACGTGATTGCTGGCGTCGTTATTGCGTCCGCGCTTTTGGTTGGCATCGGCATGGCCGGTGGGAAGGCCGTCGGACAATCGGTGTCGCCGCGTAATGCGGTGGATTCCGCCACCCTCGTCGACGCCTGGCTGGCTTATCCTGGGTTGGCGGAACTGTCGGCGCCCTATGGGTTCATACGAACTTCAGGCATCGACGGGACTGCCGAGAGCCAGCGCCAGACCATCCTGGGCGAGCTTGAGAATCTCGACTGGCGCCTCGAGCAGGCCGCTTATACGGGATATGTGGATGTGGTAGCGCAGTGGCGCGAGCGCCTGAAGGATGTCGACGTCTTTCGCGAGCCGGGTCGCTGGGATTTGGCATGGCTGTTGTCCCATCCCCGTCAGGTGCCGCCGATCGCTCGTGTTTCAGCAATCGGCGGCTGTGAGATGCCCGATTGGGTGGAAGTCTGGGATGACAGCGGTGTTCACCGCTATGCCTGGTCGCCACAGTCCACGCTTTCTTCGCTCTTGCAGCGACAATCGGTAACGTCCGGGCCGAAGGGGCGTGTCACCGTGGTCAGTCCGGACGGCCGGATCGAGACGTACGGTATCCAGTCGTGGAACTTTCAGGACACCAACCTTGCGCCGGGCACACGTATCGTGGCAGCTTTGCCGCTTTCCGGAGCCGTCTTTCCCTGGCTTCGGAATGCGATTGCACGGTTTCTTTCCTACACGCCCTCGGGGGACGACTGTCGGTCGATCGACCTTGTAAAGGACACCGCTAAGTGAGACAACTTGTAGTGCCCGTGATTCGACCCAACCACAATCTTCGCCGCGTATGGCTGGGTGTTGCGGCCGCGCTGGTGACGCATTACGCGACAGCGGCGCCGCGGGATTATACATTGCCCGTGTTTCAAGGCGACCGTGGTGGCGTCGGTTTGTTGCAGACGCCAACCGCGCGCATGGCACCGACGGGCCGGTTGTCGTTCACGCTCGATCAGGTCGATCCGTACACCAACTATGCGTTCAGTGTGCAGCCGCTGGACTGGCTGGAGTTCGGGATACGCTATACCCAGATCGGCAACCGCAATTTCACAGCAAGCGATGGCGAACTCGATTTTCTCGATAAGGGATTCAAGTTCAAACTTGCGCTGGTCGATGAGCGCCGGTTTGTCCCTGCGGTTGCCTTAGGGCTTCAGGATATTGGCGGCACCGGACAATTTGGCGGTGAGTATCTCGTGGCTAACAAGCGTTGGTATAACCTGGACTTCAGCGTGGGTCTGGGTTGGGGCTACCTCGGCTCGCGTGGCGACTTCGCCAATCCGTTCGGTGTGCTGGGCGAGCGCTACGACGATCGGATAAACCGTCGATCAGCGAACGGTGGAGAATTCAACTTCAAGGAGCTGTTTACGGGGCGGCCCAGTCTGTTTGGCGGTGTCCAGTACCACACGCCGTTCGAGCCGCTGACGCTGCAGCTCGAATACGACGGCAACGATTATCAAAGCGAGCCGCTTGATAACCCCCAGGAACAGGATTCGCCGATCAACGTGGGCTTGCGTTACCAGGCTGGCGATAACGTCGTCCTGTCGGCGGCCTGGGAACGCGGCAACACGGCAATGCTTGGAGCGACGCTGCAACTCAATCTGGCGGATATCACGCAGATCAAGAACGATCCGCCGCCCGTGCCGCCCAAGGCAACCCCCAATGCGCAGGCTCGGGACTGGTCGAGTGTGGCCGATACCCTGGAATCGAACGCAGGCATCAGCACATCGAAGATCGTGCGTCGTGGTCGGTCGCTGTATATCACGGGTCAGTCCACCCGTTATCGGGATGTGGGTCAGGCGGAGTTGCGCGCCAATCGTATTTTGCACAATGCTGCGGATCCCGCGGTCGAGACGTTCCGCTATCGATTGACAGAAGGCGGCATGGCGATGCGTGAGGACAGCCTGCCGCGCGCACCGTTGCCGCATGAACCACTGCTGACGTCACCGCTGAGCTCGTTCAGTGATTTCGACTATCGGCACGACGTTGTCTCCCGTGCCGCGGATGCACAAGCGCCATCCGCCAACGACGAAGTGCTTTACGATTCGCTCGGCGACCGCTTTTCCTGGAGTCTCACGCCCGATCTGGCACAGAACTTTGGCGGACCGGACGGGTATCTGTACAAGGTTCTGGCTCGGCTGGACGCCGGGTTCCGTACCGATCGCCACGGCTTCTTCACGGGCACGCTGGGCTATTCGGTATTCGACAACCTGGACAAGTTCGATACGCCCGGGTCATCCCAATTGCCACGTGTGCGCTCATTTATTGGGCAATATCTTGATCAGACCGATTTAGGTATCTATAACCTTCAATATACGCGTACCGCCCGCTTGTCCGACAATTGGTTCGGTATGGCCTACGCCGGCTTGCTCGAGCAGATGTTCGCCGGCGGTGGCGGCCAGGTGTTGTACCGGCCGTTCAACAGTAGACTGGCCTTCGGTGTGGATGCCGCTTGGGTGCGCCAACGGGAATTCGATACCCAGTTCGGCCTGCGGGACTACTCGACGTGGACCGGTCTCGCGACGATGTATTACGATACCGGCTTCAAGGATATACTTGCGAAAGTCAGTGCAGGCCGGTATCTGGCCAAGGATCTCGGCGCCACGCTCGATGTGTCGCGTGAGTTCGATTCCGGTGTGCGTCTCGGCGCGTTCGCCACCATGACCGACGCCGGCGACAAGTTCGGTGAGGGCAGTTTCGACAAGGGCGTCTACCTGAGCATCCCGCTGGATCTGTTCTTCACGGAATCGAGCCGTCGCCGCGCCAGCGTGACCTATCGTCCGCTCACGCGTGACGGTGGCGCCAGGCTCGGGCATCGGTTTGACCTCTACAACATGACGCAGGCGCGGAATCTGGATAACTACTGGCAGGGCTTTGATGGCGGCGCTTATCGCTGAAAGCGTTCATGGCGCGGCGGAGCGGATATGAATGCTGTCAGTACACTGATTATCGATCAATACCGAGGAATATGATGAGCACGCACCTGAGATTTGCCGTTGTCGCTCTGCTGTGTGCTGTGGCGCTCGCGGCCTGCAGTACGACACCGGACTGTCTCGAGCCGCAGCCGTACATGGATGCCAAGGCATTCCCGCCGCTGGAAAGCCCGCCGGGCCTGAACGTGCCGGCGCCGGATCCGGAACTGCAGATTCCCGACGTGGCGAGCGGTCCGGTGGGCCACTATGATGAAGTACCGGCCAATGCCGATGCGGAGGATCCGGCTGCTCGTTGCCTGGTGGCACCGCCTCCGATGCAACGCGGCTGATCGAACCTTGGGGTGCCCTGAAGCTTGGTCGAGCGAAGCTTCGGAACGAAGGCACTGGGTCCAATCGTGTCCCGTGGCAAAACCGCGTCGACCAACCCTGTCGGGTTACGCGCATTACGCTAACCCGATCTACGGAATGCGGCGCCGCCACCCGACCCAAGCGTAGGTCGGCTTGGCGCAGCGTAAGCCGACATGGCCCTTGTGGTTCCCGTCAGGTTTGCCTATGAGGTTACAATGCGCGCCTCTTGGAGAGGTGTCCGAGCGGTCGAAGAAGCGCACCTGGGAAGTGCGTGTGCGCCAACGTCGACAAGGCCCGTACCGAGGGTTCGACCGGCCGCACCGCGGCCGACGCGAACATGCATCGCATGTGAGTCCGCAGGATTGGGAATCGCCGAAAGCGATTCACAACAATCCCTCCCTCTCGCGGCCCGTAAGGGTCGCTGATTAGGTTACAATCTGCGCCGTTTAAGGAGGGGTTTCCGAGCGGTCGAAGAAGCGCACCTGGGAAGTGCGTGTGCGCCAACGTCGACAAGGCCCGTACCGAGGGTTCGACCGGCCGCACCGCGGCCGACGCGAACATGCAGCGCATGTGAGTCCGCAGGATTGGGAATCGCCGAAAGCGATTCACAACAATCCCTCCCTCTCGCGGCCCGTAAGGGCCGCTGATTAGGTTACAATCTGCGCCGTTTAAGGAGAGGTGTCCGAGCGGTCGAAGGAGCGCGCTTGGGAAGTGCGTGTGCGCCAACGTCGACAAGGCCCGTACCGAGGGTTCGACCGGCCGCACCGCGGCCGACGCGAACATGCAGCGCATGTGAGTCCGCAGGATTACTAATCGCCGAAAGCGATTCGTAACAATCCCTCCCTCTCGCGGCCCGTAAGGGCCGCTGATTAGGTTACAATTTGCGCCGGTTAAGGAGAGGTGTCCGAGCGGTCGAATAAGCGCACCTGGGAAGTGCGTGTGCGCCAACGTCGACAAG
>Ga0206123_10000428_pt1 | contig 41783 bp, 40 predicted proteins | sample Helgoland_Spring_2_FD_160086 | JGI IMG/M metagenome (GOLD analysis project Ga0206123, IMG submission 160086) | Pelagic subsurface seawater microbial communities from Kabeltonne, Helgoland, North Sea - Helgoland_Spring_Bloom_20160316_1 | ecosystem: Environmental > Aquatic > Marine > Epipelagic ...
CAAAAAGAGTGCAAGCATATCGTACATATCGCAGACCATTCGTCTTTGTTTTTTAATTCATTGGAATTCAAATCCATTTTAAAATCATCTTACAAACGAGCCTGCATCGGGCATAATATGAAAGACGCATACGAAAAAAAATTTGATTGGGAATTCGAGGTTTTTCACAACTATGCCGATTCCAAGCACCTGCCCTTGCCTCCAGTCGATGATTTCACCTTCAATACGGAGAACCCGTTCAAGATTCTTTTTCTTGGGAGTCTCTTCTCCCACTTGCACAAAGGAGCCATCAACGACTTGTGCAACGCTGTCTCCGAACTGAGCAGCAATGGTCATCCCCTTGTTTTCAATCTTTACGGCCAAAGGGTCCCCTCCGATTTTCTTACCGCTGAAATAGATGGAGAATCGGTCGTACATCACGGCGAAGCGCCTGCCGCCGAACGTTTCGAAATAATGCAAGAGCATCATGTCTTTGTCGTTCCGTCTGCTTTTGATTCCGATCTTGCCGATGAATATTGTTTCTCAATTCCCACCAAACTGCCTGAATTATTAGCGAGTGGTAGACCAACCATTGTCTATGGTCCCAATTTCATGGAAGCTCATCGTTTTTGCAAGGACAACGGATGCGGTTACCTGATTGACAAAAGATCGGTCGACAAACTCAAGGCTTGTCTCGTCGAAATTATGGAATCTTACCAAGAACAGCTTTCTGCATCGATTGATCAGGCAAAGAAAATTCAACACTTGATTTCAAAATCTTCCCAAGTCCCACGCTTTCATGATTTTATCCTTACTTAGCTTCGAATGATAGATTTGCTTCTGAGCATTGTTTTTTTCCGCAACAAATTGCTTTTCCACCTGAAGCACAAATACTTTCATGAGTTGGGGCACTCCATTCCCCTTGAATCCGGATATTGGGCCCACTTATTGGAAAAAGACTCTTACGATTCCTTTTCCGAGATTTTCATCAAACAGGAATATTTGGAATTCATACCAGACGAACCGATTTCCCGTATTTTGGACATCGGAGCCCATTACGGGTATTTCAGCCTGTGGCTTCAATCAAAACGTCCTGAAATTAAGCTTACCTCCCTCATGATCGAACCATCTCCAAGCTGTGCCCGATCCCTGAAGAAACTCGTAAATCAAGAAAAACTGGACGGCAGATTCTCTTACCTGCAAAGGGCTATTGGCTTTCCGGATTCCGAAAGTAGTCTGTTCTACGATCGATCTCACATGGCCGGCTCGAGATATTCCTCATCTCAATCAGAAAAACCCATCCAAGTTCAAAATTTGTGCGAAGCTGAAATACGGGCAAAACTCAAACCTTCTTATGACTTAATCAAATGCGATATCGAGGGTTCGGAATGGGAATTTTTGAACAATTACCCAAACTTGATAACCGAATCGAAATATTTGCTTTTGGAGTGGCACAGCTGGCATGAAGGAGCGGGCGGGCTTTCCCAAATCGAAAAGTACATGCACTCTCTTGACTTCAGTACGGTTCGCTCTTCCGAACCAATCCCTGCGATTGCAAGAGAGGGTGAAGTGGGATTGATTCTCTTTAGAAACAATGCAAACATTTGAAGTTAAATGAATAATCTTTCTGAAATCATCAAAAAAAAGAACATTCTCAAACCACACCCCAGGCAAGTATGACTTCAATCGGAGAAATCCCTGGAGGATGCAAACATCTCAAGCACCTCCTATATCCTTTCCACGGTTCTTACCCTCTCAAGCTTTGGTCAAAATACAGGTGGTGGAAAAATGGCAACCTCAAGCTCAAACTGTCATTCCTGAACAAAGTAAAGGGATGGCTTACCGTCATCGATCGACTAGGCGCTCCCGGAGATGCATTGATCACCGCAAACGTGATTCGCTGTATTAAAAAAAAGTATTCGCACTTGAAGATCAATTGCATCACACCCCATCCGGAGCTTATTCGGTTCGACCCTTCGATCGATTCGATAAATTGCAAAGAAAGCTTTTATTCCTTCGATTCTACCTATTGGGAACTGATTGTCCGCAAAGAGAAAAGGGAAAATATCATAGCTCACAACCTCGGCCGAATAGGTATTGATGACCACGAGTATCGGGCTAAATTTTATCTATCCGAAGAGGAAAGAAAGTGGGCGAAGCAACTTATGGACGTTTTCCCAAAGCCGGTCATTGCCATTTGCACGCGAAGTAAAGAAACTGTCAAAAATTGGCCACTTGATCATTGGGTTGAGCTTATCGATTCAATCTCCCCGGATTTCTCCATTATCCAACTCGGAGATGACAAGGAACCGGTACTCGAAAACGTTATCCGCTTTGCAGGAAAGCACACCATGCGGGAATCTGCCTCCCTTCTTTCACAAGCCAACTTTTTCATTGGCCCTGATAGTCTGCTCATGCACGTAGCCAACGGATTGGACATAAAATCCATTGTTATTTTTGGAGGCTCCAGACCAGCCGATTGCTTCGGATATGAAGAGAATATCAATCTTGCCACGGCACCTGAATGCAGTCCTTGTTGGATACATGATGGATACGAAACTTGCCTCCACGACATTGACTGTCTCCGCTCACTTTCCGTTCGCCAAATTGTTGACGCATTTAAAACAAACCAACTAACAAAAACATGACTTCTGCACCTTTTACGTTTAACCTTCCCGAAGTCTCCATCGACTCGCTCTTGTGGAATCTACTGATTGGCATTGTCCTATCAGTAATCTTGGGACTGCACTTCAACCACAGGGCCAAAAGCAAGGTTCTGCGACGAGATCTGGGCTTGGTTCTACCCGTTATCTGTCTAACCACCCTGCTTGTCATATCCGTGGTCAAATCTTCTCTCGCCCTTTCCCTCGGACTTGTTGGAGCTCTTTCGATCGTTCGTTTTCGAACTCCAATCAAGGAACCCGAAGAGCTTGCATACATTTTCTTGAGTATAGCCATAGGACTGGCACTAGGGGCCGACCAAAGAGAAGTTGCGGCAATCGCTCTTCCCGTCATCCTCGCTCTGATTTCGATTATTGACCGTTGGAGATCAAGCAAACCGAATAAATCTGGGAATGTCATTCTTAGCATAGAAATTTCCAAAGAAAAAGCTGAGGTTGAAGAGATATTGCAAATGATGGAGAGCGGCCCCACCAACCTGAACATAAGAAGGATTGATCAAGACCCAAAGAATCTTTCCATCACGGCCTTTGTCAACTTCCCGGAAAAAGAATCTTTGACCAGCTTCTGCAAAGAATTCCAATCAAAATACCCAGAAGGAAGATTCTCCATATTGGACGACATCACCTTTCCCAACGAATAAGGCTGATCTTAATGAGACTCCTTTCTAAACCCGACAAAATAATTCGCCATGAAAAAGTGAGGTTGGCCATTTGTTGTCTCACCTTTCTCATCTTGGGCTTATTCTTGGGATGGAAAAACGTTCCCGGTTTCCTTAAGGCGAATTTCATTCTTTTGACCGATCCAAAAGTCATTGGCTCTTTATTTGAACAAAACGAACTCGATACACTGCATTTGAACGTCAGTTTTAAAAACCTCCAAAAAATTGAAGCAAAAAGGAACGATGCACTGAGCAAAGGCAAACTGGTTTCCTCGAATGAAGATTTCGTCAAAGCTGTTCTTTCAAATGGAAAGGTAGATCTGGGCTGCAAAATAAGACTGAAAGGAGACCTCTCGGACCATTGGTCAGGAGACAAGTGGTCGTTGCGTGTTGAAATGAAAGGGGATGGCTTGGTCAAAGGAATGAGCAGATTCTCATTGCAAGACCCGGAGACAAGAAAGGGTACGGATGAGTGGTTGTTCCTCAATTCATTGTCAAAAGAAGACTGCATGACCGTTAGGTACGAGTTCATAAATCTTATTCTGAATGGCAAGGACATGGGGATTTATGCAATGGAGGAGCATTTCTCCAAGGAGATGATCGAAGCAAACCAAAGAAGAGAAGGCGTGATCGTAGCATTCGATGAACATTTGGTTTGGAGAAAGTTCCCACCTCAATTGTTTGATAATATTAATTGGGATACGATTTTTAGATCGTCGGGACTGGTATTGAGAAATTCCAAACGGGTACGCACCAACGAATCCTTGAGCAGGCAGAAAGAGACTGCTTTCAATCTCATACGAAATTTACAGGAGGAAAAACTAAAAGGCTCTGAGATTTTCTCAATTGATAAGTTAGGAAAGTTTTTGGCACTGACGCACCTGTGGAACGCAGAACACGGACTTGGTCTTGATGATATTAATTTCTTTTTTGATCCTGTCACATCTTTGCTTGAGCCAATAGGATTTGGCGCCGAATTAGGTACTACATCGCACTTTTGTTTTTTCACTTCGGGTGACATGAAGGAAAACTGGATGAACTTCGCTCTTAGAGACCCTGCGATTGCAAACTCCTATGTGAAATATTTAGTTAAATTTTCAAGTGAAAAATACATCGATTCACTTGAAGCAAATCTATCTGAAAAAGAAATGCCCTATAGAAAATTGCTTATACGCGAATTCATAGGTCGAGAAGCTGCATCCATTTGGGACAACAAAAACAGGATTATCAGCTATGACCCCTGGGAAAACATTCGACGGAAAGCTAAGAAAATTAGAAATGAATTGTCTGAAAAGCAATTGATTTTTGGATATGCGCGACCTTTGGATTCGAATGGTTCTTTGGAAATAATACTAAGAAACACTACCACTCAACCAATTGAAGTTACTGGTTTCCAGCAAGGGAAAGAGCAATGGGATGCAATGGAATCAATTGTCGAACCCGGTAAGGAAACCGTTACTACAAACCCGCTTAACGGGAATGTAATAATCAATCCGAGAAACACCCAAAAATGGTCAAATCCATTCAACCACCGTTTCATCTTAAAAATGGCTCCAAAAGTCCAAGACGAAGTTGCCCATCTTAGTGTGCAACACCGTTTTCTGGGAAATCCAAGTCCTCCGCACTTAAGGGAGATCCCCGTCGACAAATTCATCTTTAATCCTGAGGCTTTGCCCTTTTACAATGACCATTCCTCGATAGATGAACTGTCGTCTTTTCTATCGGAAGATAATCGGACCTTTTTGATTCCGGAAGGCAATCACTCAATTACAAAAAGTTTATTCATTCCAATGGGATATAAACTCGTCATTGCTCCCGGTGCAATTTTGTCTTTCTCGAAAAACTGCACCTTGACCTCAATGAGTCCATTCCACGCTATTGGAACGCCTGAAAAACCCATTGAGTTCACTTCCTCCAAAGAATCGTGGCCTGGATTTTTACTGACTCAAGCAGAAGGCGAATCTTTTTTCGAAAACGTAATGTTCAATAAAATTTGGGGGGTTGGTAAGAAACCCAATTCAAATGGATTGAGCATCAATGGTTGGAATATGACAGGAGGGGTCACAATATACAAAAGTTCGTCTAAATTCCTCAATTGCACCTTTGATGAAATCATGACCGAAGATGCATTGAATATCATTGGTTCATCTTTTTCTTTACAATCGTGTAAATTCAGAAACTTGTTTTCTGACGGTTTTGACGGAGATTTTGTCCAAGGCGAACTCAGAGACTGTACTTTCAATAAAATAATGGGCGATGGCGTTGATCTCAGCGGCAGCAAAGTTTCGGTGGTGAATTGCTCCTTTTACGATGTAGAGGACAAGGCCATTTCCATAGGCGAAGGAAGCCAAGTTCATATAAGAGCTGCAAAGGTGGATCGAGTATCGTTCGGCATCGTTTCCAAAGACATGTCAGAGGTCCATGTCAAAGAATCTCGGGTTTCCAACGCGGGAATTGTCGCTTTTTCAGCTTTTCAGAAAAAAAATTCTTTTGGACCAGCAACAATCACTGTCAGTGAGTCCCAAGTCGTTAACTCAAGCAGAACTTTTCTTGTTCAAGACGGAAGCTCGGGCCAATACAACGGAACGAGAATTTCAACCGAACCTCTTGAAGTTGATAAACTCTACACAGAAAAATGAAGCGTCTACTTGAATATGACCGAGTCAAATAGATCTGAAAAAATTACCACTTCAATGAGAATTGAAGTTAAAGAGATATTCCTGCCTCAGGACCTGATTCGCATTGAAGCAAGGTTAGCACTCTCGCCTTTCAGGTTTTACCAACCCCACCCTCCTCGAAGAATAAACAGCCTGTATTTTGACTCCATTAATCTTGATTCACTCGAAGAATCAATTGAGGGATCCAGCATAAGAAAAAAGATACGCTTAAGATGGTACGGAAGTGAAAGCAAACTCACTCCTGCCACTCTCGAAATCAAAAAAAAACAAGGAGTGTTATCATGGAAAGAATTGTACGCCAAACAGTTTGGAATCAATCCTTCTTCCGAATCTTGGAGCCGTTTCATTAATCTTGAACAAAATTGCAATACTGCAGTTCATGAGAAAATCAGAAACCTTCAGCCTGTATCGATCGTTTCTTATCAAAGAAAGTATTTTTCAAGTTTCGACCATAAAGTCAGAATAACCTTGGATCATAATCTCCAGACTTTCGAGCAAAGATATTCCAGAAGTCCAAATCTTCGGTTTGGAAGAGACCATTTGAACCAACTTGTATTGGAAGCCAAAGTGGAAGCCCATAATCAAGAATCCTTGGACGCTTTATACAAGCAACTACCCTTCTCTCCAAAACGATTCTCTAAGTATTGTGAGTCCTTGCTCCCTAGAAACTATATCTGAAACTAAAACTTTCCAATCTCCTTTCATTGCCCATCTTCTCTCGGATTTTGGCATTCTCGATTTTTGATCTATTTGCATTTTCAAATGCGACTACCGGGATACTGATGGGTCCGTAATTCGAACAATGAGCAAATGGCAAAAATTGAAACATCGATTGCAATTGGCCACCGCATATCGATGGTTCTTGTCGGTCGAAAATGATCTCGATCACATGGGGATGGGGGATCCTTCGGTTGTTTTCGACGTTGGCGCTCATCTAGGTCAAACGGCGCTCCATTTTCGAAAATCCTTCCCCTCCGCATCAATACACTGCTTCGAACCTACGGATGAAAATTTCGCAAAACTGAAGGCGAACACCAAGGGCAAAAGACTAATTCGCATCAACCAATTTGCACTCGGAAGTGCCCGGACTTCCGTCATAATGAAAACTGGACAATCAGACCAAACTCACCAAGTCATTCGCAATCAGGAGAAAACACCTGCCAATGAAGAAATGCAAAGGGTCCGGATGGAAACTATAGACTCATACATGATAGACGAGGGTGTCGCCAATATCGATCTGCTAAAGATAGATGTCGAAGGGTATGAATTGGAGGTTTTGGAGGGAGCCAAGGATGCGCTTGAAAGCCGTAGAATAAAGGCTATCCTCGCCGAATGCGACTTTGACCCGAAGGATACTCAGCACACCTACTTCAACGACCTGTGGGATCACTTGAGAAGTAAAAACTTCTCGTTTTTCGGTCTCTACGATGTGATTCACTATGGAAACGGATTGGGAATCGGTTTTTGCAACGCGCTATTCATTGAAAGAACAGTCTCCGGGGACGGAAGCTAAACCAAAGCAGGCCTTGGCAAAATTATCCTGTTTTATTTTTGTAGCCAGATCGGATGCATCATTCATTCGGACCACGTTGCCTCCACTGTTCAAGATGGTGGCCAAAGTGGAATGCAAAATTATAGTTATTTTAGATGCAAGTAACGCGAAAGGCGTACTGGGGGAAAACTTAAAACAGTCGGAACTTTCCGAAGTAATTGAAATTCTGAAGGAGATCAAAAAACAACACTCTTTCGAAATGGAAGTGTTTTCACCTGACCCGAATGAGGTTCTTCAACTGTCAAAAATTCATATGGGAAGATCTTACCGGGAGACCCACTGCTTCAGGGGGTATCCCATACACGGTTCCATTCGTCAGTTTCACGAGTACAATTCTGATTACATTCTTCATTTGGATTGCGACATGCTTTTTTATGAAGAGGAGGGGTTCTCCTGGATTAAATCTGCAATCAATCTAATGGAAGAAAACAAAGATATCCTCTGCACCCTTCCGCGTGGGGGCCCCCCTGCCGTCGATGGCAACCTCAATCAAGGCACTACCTATTATAAAAAAGATGATTTGCGCGGGGTCTATCTTTTCAAGAATTTCACCAGCCGCCATTATCTGATTCATCGAAAGAGGTTTCTCGAATTATTGCCCATGAAACCGCTTTGGCTTTCTTGGCGAGAACCGATTAAAAGCAGACTCTTCGGAAACGGTAAAATGCTCTGTTGGGAATCAATCGTGGGAAAAGCCCTGAAGAACTCAACACTTTGGCGAGCCGACCTCATGACGGAGAAAGCCTGGTCTCTTCATCCAGGTGAGCGAAGCAAAGAATTTCGCATGAAGTTGCCTTCTATAACAGAACAAGTTTCGAAAGGCAATTTCCCCGTGGTTCAGGCAGGTCACTTCGATCTAAGGCTTGGTGATTGGGAAATTAACTAAATCATGAACATCGATCGATCCGTAAGCATTCTTCTCGTTCTTTTGGGATCGGCATTCGCTATTTGCATAATCTACCTTATTCCTCACAAAGCCCCTTGGGTCGATGAAATGTATTCCTGGCATGGCATCCTCCATGATGCCTCTGGAGAATTTGTGGAGTCCCTTGGCTCAGGTATCAATTACTCTCCACCACTTTATTTTTTGTTGAATTGGGTTTGCCAACTTTTTTTGCCCCTGTCCTTGAATGCCCTGAGGATAGAAAGCTTAGCTTGGATTCTAGGAGGTACGGTTTTGGTCTATCTCATGTTACGCAAGCAGCTTGGTTCGGTCGCTGCCATCATCGGAGTGGGGGGAGTCCTCCTCCAGTCCACTCTGCTTTTGGAACAATCCATGGAAGCCCGCGCTTACGGGTTGTTCTTTTTTTGTGGTTCCGCTGCTCTTTACGCGGGTCAACTGATTTCAACGAAGAAATGCAGTCGAGCCATCTGGATGTGGGCATTCCTTGCCCACCTTGCTCTCTGCTTAACGCACTATTTGGGAATCATTTTCTCCGGCTTGGCCGCTTTATCTCGGTATCTTGCAATGGGTCAGGGTCGCAATCAAGCTCTAAAGACTTCCCCAGAAATCGCATCTTGGATGGTTTCTCTCCCTGTTTATGGTTACCTTTTAATTAGACAATCCGACCACCTGGCAGCTTGGCCAAGACCAAATGGACTTAATGACCTCCTAATTTCTTACCTTGATTCTGTTAATCCACTTTTTTTCGTGATTCCAATCATCTTTGTTTTGTTTCCAAATCCAACCTTCATTAAACAAAAGGTTTCCGCCAAGCTCGAAGATAATAAATTCATATTGTATTGCTCGATCTTCTGGATATCCATTCCAACGTTCGTTTGGTTGCTGTCTCACGCTACGCCCCTGAACTTGTTCAAAGAGCGATACTTCATCCCAAAGGAAGCGGCGTGGATGGTTTTGGTCGCCCTGTTAATGTCCCGTATTCCCTTCCTCCAAAGCAACTCCAGAAAAACTCTTCTACCAGTGGGAGCAAGTGTGCTTCTTGGATTAGGAGTCCTAATCGTCTCGACTCAACGTCAACTCTTCGCACTAAACCCTGCACACAATTATCATCATTGGCTTATCGTTGATGAATCGATCCGTAATTCCATGTTGCCTAAAGTTTATGCCGGAGATCATCTGTACTTCCCAAACCAAAACCCTCAGGCAAAAGGAAACTCTTTTCTATGGATTGACGGTGATGCATTGCACAGAACTTACAAAGAATTTTCTCATCATGTGACTACAATCAATACGGAGGAAATCGTTGAACTGAATCATTTCATTCTGATTCATGATTGGCCGAAAGAAGATTATCTCAAGCGGTTCGATGCCAGAAGGACAGACATTAATCAAAGAATGTCGGTAAACCAGCACTCAAAATTCTTTGCAGACGAAATTCAACTGGAAGGCAAATTGCCGGAATAGGTAGAAATGGGATACATTCGCTTGTTGTTGGCTATTTCCGTTTTCCAAGGGCATGCATGGGCAATCTTCCCTCCACGGGTTTACGAGTTTGCCGGCGGCGTGGTTTCAGTACGCTTATTTTATATGATTTCCGGATTCCTCATAGCTCTGGTATTTCACTCAAAATACAATTGTGCGAAGTCTTTTTACAAGTCTCGTTTGTTGCGATTACTTCCAGTTTATCAAATAATTTTGGTATTATCGATATGTGTCTCGGTTCTATCGCTGGTCATAAAAAAGGACCCTTTTCTGTTGGGATACTTCTCGGGGTATCAGGGTTTTTTGAATCCATTCGAGATCATCATTCTATCAGTGCCTCAATTGACAACTCTGGGACTTGATCTTTATGGATTCATAGGAATAGATCAAAATGGGTTGTTTCTTGCAAAACAAACTTGGAAACATGTGAACGGCTATCAATTTCTTGTTGTTCCGCAGGCTTGGACGCTGGGATTAGAGTGTTGGTTCTATTTACTGGCACCCTTCGTTATTCGAAGCAAAAAATCTTTAATCATCCTTATCCTCTTTTCATTTTTTTTGGAATTATTGATTAGTGCCTCGCTTGATTTTTCAAATGACGATCCCTGGAACAGAAGATTTTTTCTGTCGGAGTTAAAATACTTTCTATTTGGAGCATTATCTTTCCAAATCAAATCGTTAATAACAGTGGATTCTAATAAATGTAAGTTTGCAATTTTGGCTTCCGTGATAGCAGCCATAAGCCTGATAGACAATGCCACTACTCAATCTTACTCGATTTTCGTATACTTGCTCTTCTTTCTCTCGTTACCATCTCTTTTGAGTGTCTCTTCCTTTCTTCCCTTTGATCGTATCATCGGGGACCTATCCTACCCGTTCTATCTGTCTCATTGGTTAATTCTTCATGCAGTCGAGAACAAAATAGCCCCCTCTTTGGGATCGCCCAAAGCGTTGTCTTTGCTCTACACTATCATCCTTTCAATAGCTTTGGTCCTGTTGGTTGAAAGGAAAATTGACAAGTTGCGTAGTAGGTACGCAAAACACTAGGGCAACCCACTCTCTCCAACTCAGTCATAAAAATCTTAATAACAGGAATTTGCGGATTTGCAGGATTCAACCTAGCAAAATCTCTTCTTTCAGGATACGACGAAATAGAAATAATTGGGTTGGACAATTTATCGAGGAGAGGAAGTGAATTCAATCTACGTAAGCTTCATGATCTAAAAATCCAATTTGTTCACGGCGATATTCGTGCTGAAACAGATCTACTCCAATTGCCTTCTGTGGATTGGATCATTGATTGCGCGGCCAATCCATCAGTACTTGCGGGGATTAAAGACGGTTCTTCGAGCAGGCAGGTGCTGGAACACAATTTGCTTGGTACGATTAATTTACTGGAACACTGTAAGGAAAGGGGAAGCGGACTTATACTTCTAAGCACAAGCCGGGTTTATTCAGCTACACAATTGGCAAGATTGGATGTTGATAAAAAAGATGATGGTTTTGTAATCAATCATTCGAATAAATTCTCAGGTGTTTCAGCAAAAGGAATAAACGAAACTTTCCCAACTAGCCCGCCTCTTTCAATATACGGATCTTCTAAGCTGGCCTCTGAAATCATTATTTTGGAATATGCAAACTCGTTTGATTTCCCAGTTTGGATCAATAGATGTGGCGTGCTGGCAGGAGCAGGACAATTCGGCAAGGCGGATCAAGGTATATTTTCATTCTGGATCCACTCCTTTCGCGAGCAGAGGTTACTCAAATATATTGGATTTGATGGATCAGGATACCAAGTAAGGGATGCTCTTCACCCGAAGGACTTAACTCCTCTGCTTTGGAAGCAAATGAAGAATCCAAATGCCGAAAACCCCAAAACCCTGAATCTTGGTGGAGGTATTGAAAATGCTTTGTCACTCAAACAGTTGTCGACATGGTGTGAGGACCGATTTGGCCCGAATGAAGTCCTTAACTCGGTGGAAGAGCGACCCATGGATGCACCGTGGATAGTAATGGACTCGGGCTTGGCCAGAGAGTCATGGGAATGGGAACCGACGACTTCGCTAAATGAAATTCTTAACGAAATTGCCATGCATGCCGAACAAAACCCTGATTGGTTAAACGTTTGTCAATGAGTACAAATTTCAATCCCAGTTATTTAATATCACTCCCCGGTTGGTTCTGTCTCTTCAAGGTGATTGAACTTGCTCTCCTTCGAAGTCAAAGCCCCGAATGGATAAATCTTTACTCAACCCCCAAACTACTTGCAATCACCATCGGTACTCTTGCTTCCTTTGCTTGGATCAAACTATTTACCCCAAGATTAGCCCATAAGAGTTTAAAACTGAGCTTTCTTTATTCCTTCGGTCATATATCTCCGTACTATTTATTTTTTGGACTCTGTGTATTTTTCCGCTTACTAACAATGGGAAATGACTTGACGGTTGGTGAAGACATTGGACCGCAAGTTTTGTCGACAACTCAATGGACCGAAGGAAAATCAGTTGCACCAAATTTTGTAGTTTCTCCCGACACCTCGGACCTGTCTCTTGACAAACAAACCTGGATTTCGAGGCCACCTGCCGGATCATTGATTGCTTTGCCAGGAATGCTACTGGGATTAAGCTTAGGAAATGCAGTCCAGTGCTCGTTAATGGCTCTGGCAATAATTGGAGGAGCAGGTTGGTTGGTTCTGTCGGGTCGCCTCGGTTTTTCTTCTTGGCAGCGAATTTTCCTCTCAATTTTACTTGCGAGTGCGTTCGGGATAACCACTTTTTCACTTGGAACTGCTTCCGTGATTACCGCCGCATTGTTTCCGTGGGCAATTGTTTGTGGAATCAAAATCTCAAAAGCAATTCTTGTTTCGACCAGTTTATCAATGGGCTTCGTCCAACTTTCGGCTTTTTACTTGGCGCTAGGCTCAATTGCCTGGGTCAAACTATCCAGTCTATTGACTTTCGCTGGAATCGGCACCATACCAATCGTCTACATACTCTTCGAAAACAAAAACTTTTTCCGGTCACAAAAGAACATTGCCCTTCTCTTTCCGACAGGATTTTTTTTCGCTTCCTACTTTCTGCTCACTGTCTCAAACCAAAATCTTTCCGGCTTAAAATCTTCAGACATGTACAGCAACCAAGATTTTAATGCTCAGTCCGAACTCTGGGGGGATCATTTTACGGAGAGTACCAAAGGCCCCATGCTTGCCCTTAGTCTCGCTGCGGGACCAGGTTATGCCTTACCCACAAAACCTGTCCTGCACGGATTAAGGGATATGGCACGGCAATTTTCAAGGGTCAGATCTTTCCTATACAAAGCAAACGTCAATCTACCGATGTTCACAATTGGAGTTTTTGCTTTGCCCTTGAGCACTCTGCTCTTTATCACCTTGGGGAAATTTGGCCGGCACTTGGGGGTAGCGGGTAAAAGCTGCTATTGGTGTCTCGGAACCGTTCCTTTTGCGGGATTTGCAATCATGTCTTACCATTTTGGCTTCAATTACGTTTTATATCCCTCTTACACCGCTGAATTTTCCATGATATTCTCAATGTTGGCCATCACGGTCATTGGATTCAATGGAAAGAAAGCTTTAAGTTTTACCAAAACTGCATTATTTGCAGTTTGCCTTGCGTTTCCAATAACCTCAAACATCGAGACTGCCTTCCGGATCTTTTTTTCCGAGCCTGAGGATAGACTTGCGTCAAGCTATGAAAAAGAGCTCTCTCTTGGAAGCAGTGTATTTTCCCGTGCCATTGAAGCCACTCTCAAGGATTCTGAATCACAAAAAGACATATGCTTATTTCTTTGTGCGGGAAACCAGGAAGACTTTTTACTACGTACGCCAATGCGTAATCTTTCGATTCATTTTGCCGAGGGGAACCTCAACGAATATGGAAAATTTCAGTCAAGTTCTTCGCTAAACATCTATTGTTTGGTTGACCCAGAATTAAAGGACAACGAAGAATTCGTTCAAACAATACTCCATAAATTCCCTCAAGAATCATTTGCAGGGAAGATAGATTCACTTGTGTGGAAATTCTCCCTCGAAGGCCAGTCTTAAGGTTATTTCCATACTCAATCGGTGAAAATGATTGATTTCATGATTTCCAGCTTCTTAATCAAATCAGCCTTTCCCCCTTCGAGAAAATATTCAAACCATAAATTACCGTTACAAACAAGAGTCACATTGACTAAATGAACAACAAAATAGAAAATCCAAAAGTGGCAATTGTGATGACGGCCTTCAATGTCTCGGCCGTTTTGCCCAAGACAATAGAAGAATTGCCACGCGGGTGTGCTGACGAAATTTTTCTCGTTGATGATTGCAGTGAAGACAACACGGTCGAGGTGGCAAAAGAACTAGGACTGACCGTACTGTCACACAAAACCAACAGAGGCTATGGCGGTGCCCAAAAGACCGGATATCTAGAATGCATTCGACAAGATTTCGATGCCGTGGTTCTAGTGCATGGTGACAACCAATACGATCCTAGTCAGGCACCACTCTTTGTTTCAAAGATCCTTAATGAAAACTATGATGTTGTAACTGGAACAAGAATGATAATGGGGGACGTATTGTCCAATGGCATGCCCCTGTGGAAATACCTCCCGAACCGATTCCTTACCGCCTTGGAAAATATGACTTTTGGCACCGAGCTATCCGATTTTCATAATGGATATCGGGCTTATTCAGTAAATTTTTTGAAGAAGGTTCCTCTCGAGCTTTTGAGCGAACAGTTTGACTTTGATACAGACATTATAATCCAAGCTGCCATAAGAAGAGCCAAGATTGCCGAGATTCCCCACACAACAAGATATAACGATGAAAACTCACAAATGCCTTTTCTCAAAGGTGTTGTTTATGGCCTAAGTATTTTGTCAACCGTGGCCAAGTACCTTCTTCACAAAATTGGGTTAAGGAAGCGCGAAATGTTCAACGTTTCAAAATAAAGTGAAAACTTCACTCGTTACAGGAGGAGCCGGGTTTATCGGTTCCCACATTTGCCAAGAACTAATAGACAAAGGCCACAAGGTTGTCGCATTGGATGACTTGAGCGGAGGGTTCAAGGATAATGTTCCGAAAGAAGCTGTGTTCTGCGAGGGATCCATTTTGGACAATTCTCTGCTATCGGACCTCTTCGAGAAGCATTCGATCGATTACGTTTTTCACTTGGCTGCCTATGCGGCCGAAGGACTCAGTCATTTCATCAAGAGATTCAATTATGAAAACAACCTGGTAGGCTCGGTAAATCTCATTAACCTCTCGATACTCCACAATGTAAAATGCTTTGTTTTCACATCATCCATAGCAGTTTACGGAAACGGGCAGGCACCCCTTGATGAGAAAACAGCTCCGATACCGGAAGACCCCTACGGCATAGCCAAGTTTGCAGTGGAACAGGAACTCAAAATTTCGGAAGAAATGTTTGATCTGCCTTACATTATTTTCAGACCGCACAACGTGTACGGAGAAAAACAGAACATTGGAGACAAGTACAGAAATGTAGTGGGTATTTTCATGAACCAAATCATGCAAAATCTTCCTATGACAATTTTTGGCGACGGCAAGCAAATGAGAGCGTTCAGTCATATCTCGGATGTTGCCCCAATAATTGCCAGTTCAATCAATATCCCCAAGGCCTTCGGTGAAGTTTTCAATATAGGTTCCGACACACCTCATACCTTAAATGAATTGAGTCGGGAAGTGGCCTCAGTTTTCGGTATCGAATCCCCGCAAATAAAATATTTGGAAGCCCGTACTGAAGCCTTAGAAGCTTATGCGGATCATTCAAAGCTAAGAAAACTCTTGGATGTTGGACCTGCCCTGCCCTTGAGAGAGGGTTTAATCAAGTTCGCAAATTGGGCCAAGAACCATGGTCCCCGCAAGTCCCAAGAATTCGAAAATATCGAAGTAAAGAAAAACCTGCCACCTTCTTGGCTATGAACGAGCTTGGGCAGAAAAATAATTAATTGAATAACATCATCACAGATAAACTTTCGATCATAATTCCCGCTCACAACGAGGCTGAGAATCTGATGCCATGCATAACAGATATAGAAAAAATCCTTGAGGAAAATAAAATCGATCGGGAGATTATTGTTGTTAACGACAATAGCACGGACAACACAAGGGAAGTACTAATAAATCTTTGCCATAAGTTCAAGTCCTTGAAGGTTATCGAAAATACGAGTGAAAATGGTTTTGGAAGGGCGGTGAGATTAGGTTTAAATTCTTTTTCAGGTAATGCGGTTGCAATCATGATGGCTGACCTATCTGATTCACCTCAGGATCTTGTCTGCTACTGGGAAAAATTGCAGGAAGGTCATGAATGCGTTTTCGGCAGTCGCTTTGTACCCGGCAGTCAAGTAATCGATTATCCGAAAGCAAAGCTTGTTGCAAACCGGATTGTCAACACGGCAATCCGTTACGCGTTCAAGATTCCATGCAACGATATTACCAATGCCTTTAAGATCTATCGACGAGAGGTGATCGAAGGTTGCAAGCCTTTCATCTCACCTCACTTCAACTTAACTGTAGAAATACCTCTTAAAGCGATTGTTAGAGGTTTTACTTGGACCACAATTCCTATCTCATGGAAAAACAGATCAAAGGGTGTAGCTAAACTGAAACTTAGAGAAATGGGGTCCCGCTATTTTTTTATCATCGCCTACCTTTGGCTGGAGAAATATTTCAGCCGGGGCGATTACCTTCGCAACAAATGACTGATCCCGTTCGGCAAATTTATCAGTTACGATTCTCTGGTCAAGAAGAGTACCGTACCGCGATTTGGAAAATCTTGGTCAAAAAATTCTTTTCAAAATGGATCCCAAGAGATGCCACAGTGCTTGATCTCGGTTGCGGTTATGGTGAATTCATTAATAATATAGAAAATTCCGAACGACATGGGATGGACCTCAATCCGGATTCACTCGACTACTTGGATAAGAAAGTTGTTTTTCACCAACAAGATTGCTCTACAGCTTGGCCTTTTCCAAAAGAATCTCTCGACTTAATTTTCACCAGTAATTTTTTTGAGCATTTGCCTGATAAGAAGGCATTAAATCAAACCATAGCCAATGCAAAGGCATCATTGAAAAAGGGCGGGGCAATAATGGCATTGGGACCTAATATTTCCTTTCTAAATGGCAGATATTGGGATTTCTGGGATCATCATGTCGCCCTTTCTCACGAATCTTTGGCCGAACTTTTCGAAATTCATGATCTTAAGATAGAAAAAGCAATCGCCCGTTTTTTGCCATACAATATGACCCGGGTGAAGAAACGGCCATTCTTTCTGGTCAAAGCCTACCTGAAACTGCCATTCATTTGGCCTCTCCTGGGAAAGCAATTCTTTCTGGTGGCGAAAAAGGTGTGACGAAGTCAATCAGGTATGTATTCCCTCTCGGCTGCCTACTGGCATCAATCCTCTTCACTTACTATTACTTTCTTTATACACACGAGTACCCTCCTGGAAGCTATCAGAAGATCGCCTCATACGAGGCGGACAAGGTCTTCCAGACAAGGTTTCTGATTACCGCAATTGCCAATTTCCTCGAACCAACAATTCCACTGCTCAAAGCAAGTTTCCAATGGGCAGTACCCTACCCGATTAACTACGAGGTAGTTCTTCAACTAATCAATGTCTTTTTTCTTGGAATGTTACTTTATTTGATACGACCCTTGGCCAAGGTTTTAGGCTTTGAAATCCCTCATTTTTCTTCCTTCCTAATCTTCGTGCCCCTTTCTTGGAATTATATCTTTATCAACGGTTTCATCGATGGAGCTGGCTTGTATTATCCATATGACATTCCCTCACTTACTTTCTTTGCCGCCGGAATCATCCTTTTCCTGCAAAAAAAATGGCTATGGTTCTACCCCGTTTTTATCCTAGCCTGCTTAAATCGGGAATCAGCCTGCTTCATTACCATGGGAGGATTCCTCCTCACTTTTCAAATGGGAGAATCAAAATTCGTAGATTTCCTTAAATCGAACAGAAAAGTGATCACTCAAGTAATTGCTCAAGCATGCATTTGGTTAGCTTTACGGCTTATCCTGTCCTATGCCTTCAGGAACAATCCCGGGGAGTTTTTCGAGCAACCACATTCGATGTTTGACTTCATCGCAAAAATAGGGAGCGAAGAGGCTCACTGGGCAATGAATAACCCGAGGTGGTTCCTTACCTTGTTTGCCGGGGTTTGGATTGTCCCATTGCTCTTGTGGAAAAACCTTAATGGTCCTTTGAAACGCTTGCTACTTTTAGGACTGGTCTACCTGCTTGTCTTGTTTTTTCGGTCAAACATGATGGAAGTAAGAGTATACAACGAATTGAATGTGATTGTAACCATATGTGCCATTTGCGCATTCTTTGCGCATCGCCAACCTAAAACAATTGCATGAATCGTTGGATGGTTTTGCAGCGGGATTATGGCCAACTTGGGAATCGTTTGCACACACACGCGAACGTCATGGCGTGGTGCTTGGAAAACAAATTGAATTTAATCAACTTAAGTTTCATTCAATATGCAGAAGGTTTCTGCTCTTGGCATGGGGAACCCATTCACTCTCTAACGCTAAACAAAAACATTTTTTCATTTCTTCTCAGGATTTCCAATCAAAGGAATTTACTCGATCGTTTTTGCAGAAGCGACAAGTGGTTGAAGCGTGCCTGCAAAATCTTTAAGGTATATAAGACAGACGATCATCAAACAATCGGGGAAGAGGAACTTCATGAACTATTCGACGACGGACCCCAAAAAAGATTTACCCTTGTGCGGGCTTGGGATCTAAGTTGCCCCAATCTAGTTACAAAGCATCAAACCGAAATTCGCAAAATCTTTACCCCCAAAGCTGAATTTACAAAACACGCTGAATCGAAAATCGCAAAACTCCGCAAAAAGTATGACTGCGTGGTGGGAGTTCATGCCAGAAGATGTGACTATAAAGAATACCTTGGAGGAATCCACTTCCATAGTTGGGATTCATACAGGAACTGGATCAGTCAAACGAAAGACCTGATGGAAGAAAACGGATGTAAGAACGTGGGATTCCTTCTCTGTTCGGACGACGATGCATCCTCTGTGGTTTTTGCAAATTTACCCGTTCATTTTATGCAAAAAAAAACAGTTATGTCGGATCTTCATGCTCTCTCCTTGTGCGATTACAACATAGGTCCTCCCAGTTCCTTTGGAACGTGGGTCTCATGGCATAGTAAAATGCCAAGATTACATTTGGAAAAAGGTATGAAAATTCGATCGCTCGATCAATTTTCAATTTGTAAGGGGTGCTAGATTTCCAATAAAAGCGGAAATTCGTTAAATTATCTCTTGAGAAACGCATTAATGAAATGAAAGCGTCATCTTTGCGATGTAATTTCAAACATAACGAAATAATGACAACCCAACTTTTAACTCTCATGAAAAAACAAATTGGACTCAAATCGGATGGGGTTTAAAGCATACTTAAAAGACATAAAGTGGCGATTTCTCAATTTAGGTATTCAGAAAACCAATTATGGAACAAGACTCAAAATAGCATCTTTCATGGATCATTTGGTCTTCAAGGAGATTTTCACAGATAAGATTTATGACGAATTCATCATTCGAGCTCTGAAGAAGGGATCGAATGAAAATGAACCAAGAAGAGTTTTCGACATAGGAGCGAACTTAGGGTTCTTTACCGTTAGATGTTGTGAGATTTGGAATCAACTCGGAACGAACGCAGATCTTGATTTCGTTATTTATGAACCTAGCGAAAATTGCATTGGAAGACTCAAGGAAAACCTTAAGGCATTCGACCAAAAAAACTTTTCTTTCGATATTCGAAACAAGCTCGTTGGGAAAAAAAATGGATGGGGCTGGTTCCTAGAAGATAAAGATCACCACTTGGGACAATGTGTTTCCCCGAAAATCGAGAAAAAGGGGCATCGATACTCTAGAAAAATTGGTTATCATGATATGTCGCAGGATCTCGAATTATCAAAGATTGATCTACTTAAATGCGACATCGAAGGAAGCGAGGTAGAATTCCTTAAAAACTTTAGTTCTTCTTTGAATGGCGTGCATTCCATTATTATCGAAACACATGGGCAAAAAGCTAAGGATTATGTTTGCAAAAAAATGAAAGAAACAAATTTCGTCAATTGTCAAAAAAAGGATTTCGAAGATCAGTCCTTATACTCAAACTTATTTTTTGAGAAAGAATCTACGAGTTATTCTGATTCTAAAAAATGAAAAATTTAATAAAGTTCATTCTTAATCAATTGGATTTGGATATTCACCGTAAATCTCTGTACGAAAGCGCAGATGACCCCATTAAAGTTCTCAAAATACTTTTTGAAAGCAATGGGCTCAGCACAATTGTTGACGGAGGTGCGTCCATTGGAACCCTCGCACAAAGATTCAGTGACACCTTTACAGATGCTCGAGTATACGCGTTTGAGCCTTATCAGCCTCACTTTGATGCACTGCAAGAAGTTGCAAACAAAAACAAAAGAATAATTCCCGTAAAAAAAGGACTTAGCAATAGAAACGGGAACCGGTCTTTTTTTCTGAATCAGGCAAGTGGCACCAATTCTTTTCTTCAAGCAACTAAGCAAGGCCAAGCGATTTACGGAGATCAATTGAAAGAAATTGGGCAGACAGAGGTCGAATGCACAACCTTGGATCACTACTTGGAGTCAAAAGAAATTGAATCGGTTGACATACTGAAACTTGATCTGCAGGGAGGAGAACTTGATGCTCTGCATGGTGCGTCAAAATCACTAGAGGGAGGTAAAATCAAATGTATTCTGTGTGAAGTGATGTTCGAAAGTCACTATCATTTTCAACCTTCCGCTGGAATACTGCTCCATTACCTAATCGAAAAATTCGGATTCTCTCTCTTTAATCTTTACCAACTACACCATCACCATGGCCGCCTTATTTATGCCGATGCTGTCTTTTTACTCCCCTCTTCCCTTGAACCGATTGCAAAAAGAATGCCTCTTCAATTTCATCCACATTCAAAACTTCCTATCCACTTTCAATAAAAACTCCACGGAAATCATCTCCGAAATGCAGATACTTTCGTCTCGGCATACTTGATCGAATCCTTGTTATCGCATGATCAATAGTGCCGTTGCTTTCATCGTCTATAAGCGACCGCAAACCACAAAAAAGGTGTTTGAAGCCATTCGCCAAGCACAACCATCTCGCCTTTACTTAATCGCAGACGGTCCCCAAAGCCCTGAACTCGAACCCAAGTGTCTGGAAGTCCGAAAAATTGTCGAAACAGGAATCGACTGGGATTGTGAACTAATTTCAATCTATTCCAGTACCAATCTCGGGCTAGCTAAGCGGGTGCAAACTGGTCTCGACTACGTTTTCTCCAAAGAAGAAGCAGCGATTGTCCTTGAAGACGATACTCTACCGGACAATTCTTTTTTTCGCTTTTGCGAAGATCTGCTGTCTAAGTACGAGCAAGATGAAAGAATCGTTCACATCTCAGGTTGCAACCTTCATCCTAAAGCATTCGAGGGAAACTCATCTTACTGCTTTTCCTCAATGATAAACATATGGGGTTGGGCGACTTGGGCAAGGGCATGGAAACATTTTGATTTGCAAATGCCATGTTGGGAACAAGAACATAAAAATCAATTCCTACAAAAATGGTGCAAATCCAGATCCAGGGAGACGCAAAAGCAGACACGCAAAATGTTCGACTTACACTGCAAAAACGATGACCCGTGGGCATGGTCTTATCAATGGATCTACAACTGTTGGCATCTAAAAGGGTTATCGGTCATGCCCTCAAAAAACTTAGTTGCCAACATCGGATTTGGTCGTGATGCGACAAACACTAAATCACCCACTTCAATTGATCTATTTCCAGCACAGTTGCAATCCATGAATTTCCCGCTAACACACCCTGCCTTCGAGCAAAACTTTGCCTTCGAAAAGAGATATAGTCAAATGGAGAGGCTGCCGATGTCAAGAAAGCTCAAAACTCGCCTGTCATCCTTGCTGAGAATTATTAAATCATTCAATAAACACTGATTGAGACACTAAAACCTTAGTTATGCTCCAGTTTTTTCCTTCAAAATTCCCGAATCGGAGACGAACTCGATTCCTTCCTTTTCATGAAGCAAACTCATATGCTTAGAAGGTGGCTAAATTTCATTCTAGGAATCCTTCCCGGTGGTATACAATTAAGGGCTGGTTGCTTCCTGTCTAAATTATCAAAAATCCTTATCGAATCATGCTTTGTTACGAAACCTGAAATGGAGATTAATGGCGAAATAGATTTATTGTCCTCGCCTCCTACCAAACTGTATAGAGTTATAGACGGAGGGGCCAACCGGGGAGATTGGACAACAAAACTACTCAATACAAATCCACTATGCGAAAGCGTAGTGTTGATCGAGCCAAATGAAGCTTTGGTCAATCTTCTGCGAAAACGTTTCGCCAATGAAAAAAGAGTGACTATCATTCCACAGGCACTCGATTTCCGGGAGGACACGCAAGTCCTATCTTATTCAAAGAATATGAATACCCATGGCTTTCTATCATTTCTTAAAGGAGAGAAGCAAGATGAGTACACTTCAATGGAGGTCAATACCACGACGTTGGATGAGGTCTTAAATGATCTTAAATGGGAAAAAATCGATTTGCTAAAACTTGATTTGGAGGGTTTCGATCACAACGCATTACTTGGAGCAAGAACAGCGTTAGAGGAAGGAAAAATCTCAGTGATTCAATTTGAAGTTACCAGAAACTGGGAGGTATCCGGTTCATCCCCTTGTGCTACCTTCAGGTATTTAATTCAACATGGGTTCCGTTTATTCCTTATCACGGAGAAAGGTCTTCATGTATTACGAAAGCCAATGAATATCCCTCATTTTTCAATCTACAGTAACTTTTGCGCCATTCATGAATCGGTATCACACTGACTTTGGCAAATGTGTCCTCCTCAGGACTGAAATCCGCTATGCTCATTGCATTCAATTGATCAGGGAAAAGGAATCATAAGGAAAGATTTCCAAACAATACACTTTCGAACAATTTATCCCAAAGCTCAAAAATCTTGAATATGAAAAAAATCCTTAAGTCTTTGCCGCCTATTCGATGGCTTCTTGATATCAGGCGCGAACTTGCTCTGATCCGCTTTCAAGCATCCCGCCAGACTCGAATTCAACAACAAATTTTCCGAGAACTCATAACTCAAAGGAATGAGGCACTGGGTAAACCCTTTCCTGCCACTCATGAGCACCAAACCTACTCTCAAAACGGAGAGGACGGCATTATTCAAGAAATCTTGAGGAGACTGGGTAATGGGAGTGAATATTTTGTAGAAATTGGCTCAGGTGATGGGTTGGAAAACAATACGCGAATGTTACTTGAACTCGGATGGAAGGGACTCTGGTTGGATGGAGATGAAAAAAACTGTTCAAATGGCAAATGGGAGAATTCCCAATTCGTAAAAAGCGGGGCCCTAACAATAAAGCAAACCATTGTTACCGCCCAAAACATTAACGAAATATTGAGAAATGATTGTAAGGAATCATTGGATATTTTTTCTTTGGATGTAGATTTGAACACATATCACGTTTGGGAAGCGATTCGCAAAGTGGACGCTCGAATCGTAGTTTTGGAATACAATGGATTCTTTCCAGCTGAAGCGGATTGGATCTCGGAGCATCAACCTGATGGATGGTGGGAGGGTGGCATCCAGATGGGTGCATCACTTCAATCACTAACCGCTTTGTCAAAACAAAAGGGATATCGTCTCGTTGGTTGCGATCTCTCCGGGACAAATGCCTTTTTCGTAAGAGAAGACCTGGCTGTTGAACATTTCCCAAAGTCTGGAAACCCGAATCTGCATTTCGAACCAGCCAGGCCATTTTTACTAAACAATCCAGAGCACCGAAGGGATCTTTCCTGATTTCACACCTAATTCATTCTTTTGCATGACCCCATCGATTTCAGCCTGCATCCCATGCCTAAACCATTGGGAAACTCTGGCTTTAGCTATTGATAGCATAAATCAACAAACAATTCCAGTAAAAGAGATTTTGATCATCGACGATGGCTCCTCCACTCCTTGTCCGATTGATGACCTCAATAAATTCCCAAAAACTCGAATCCATCGAAACGAAAAAAACCTCGGACGTGGGCACTCACGATTTATCGCGACACAGATGACCTCAGGCGAATTCATTCTTACCCTTGATGCAACTAATTCCTTGGAAACAACGTTTATTGAGAAGGCCCTGCCGCACTTCGAAGAATCTAACGTGGCCGCGGTATCCGGTACACTCACTTCAGTTGACAACCAGAGTTCGAAATCAAGATGGCGTTCGAGGCACTTATTCCATCAAGATTCATCAGATGCCACGGCTGAACCATGTTCAATGCTTATTACCTACGGCACATTACTAAGAAGAAATGCTATTGAAGAAGTCGGAGGCTTTGATAAGATGCTAAGATATAAGGAAGACCAAGAAATGGGTGAGAGACTGGCTAAGGCTGGTTATACGGTAATTGGCGATCCTTCGATTAAAATTTTCCCAAATCTTATCAACTCAGTACCTCAACTTCTTGAACGTTATGCCCGTTGGCACATGGACCCGGATGAAAAACCTAGTTTCGGGGGATACATGCACAACATCAAAGCAAGTATAAAACCAATGATTCAGTCCGACTTAAGGGCAGCTGACTGGGGTTCAGCTTTGATCTCATTACTCGCTCCCCACTTTCAACTTTATCATGGAGTAAAAGCTTACCTTAAAAGAAAAAATGAAAAAAGAAAATACCATTAAAGTCGCTCAAATTGGAGCCGGTTCGTTTGGCAGAAAAAGAGCCGAGTCAGTTCAACAATGCGAATCAGCCGAACTTGTTGCTATAGCGGATGTAAACTCAGAAGCGGCTTCAAAAGCCGCTGAAGCACTTGGGGTCAAGTCACTCGACCTCGAAAATGTCCTTCAGAGCCCGGATATAAATGTCGTCACGATAGCCACTCCCAATGCTCATCATGCTGAGCTTGCTTGCTCTGCCTTGCGCTCAGGCAAACACGTCCTCTGCGAAAAGCCCGTCGCACGAAATGCTGAAGAAGCTCTTGAGATTCTCAAGGTTTCCAATGAAACTGGGAAAAAAGTGAAAGTTGGCTCGAACCACCGTTACTTTTCAAGCGTACTGAAAGCTCGTCAAATTGTTGACTCCGGCTACATTGGAAAGGTTGTCAGCTTTAACGGACGCATCGGGCATAACGGAGAAAGGATCAAGGGGTCTTGGTTCTGGGACAAAGAGCAAAGCGGAGGCGGAGCCATCCTCGACAATGGCTGCCATCTTCTGGATATAGCTCGCTGGTTCATGGGGGACTTTGTAAAAGGCTCGGGTCTTACTGCCAATGCCTATTGGAAGGATGCAGAAGTGGAGGATACTGCAACGGGAGTCTTCGCAACCGAAGATGGAAGGGTTGCTACCATTAACGCCTCCTGGCGACTTCTTTCGGGCTATTTTCATTTCGAGCTCAATGGCGAAAAAGGGTATGTAACGGTCGATGGCAGATTCGACACCCATGGAGGAGACCGCGTTTTCGTTAGAAACTTGGAGGACGGGGGTGAAATACAATCCTTTGATTTCGGGCACGTTCGCCCAGAATCGTACAAGCTTGAACTAGAAGAATTCTTCCAAGCGCTAGATGAAGGTCGTTCTCCTGATCCATCCGCAGAGGATGGCTATAAAATCATGAAAATGGTCGAGGCGATTTATTCCACCCAACCAATGAAAATACCAAGTCATGTCGACCTTTGAGCAAAAATATTCTGCTCTTTATGAGACAATTTATGCTGAAAAAGATTATCATCGAGAGGTAGAATGCCTTAAACAAATGCTCCTCGGGCATTCATCCAAGGTAAAGACTATTATTAACTTTGGATGCGGGACGGGAAAACATGATGTCCTTCTTGCTGAACATGGGTTTCTCATAACTGGGGTAGACCGCTCTCATGATATGCTCGAGATAGCTAAGAATAAACAACATTCCGGCAACCCAAATTTCTTACATATCGACGAATCAGACCAGATTGCCAATGGCTCTATGGAAGCCTCGCTCTGTTTATTCGATGTATTCTCCTATTTTACCGAAGATTCCGATATAGATTATTTTTTCGACTTCATCAATAAAAAGGGTAATTCGTCTTGTCCTTTGATTTTCGATTTTTGGTACTTGCCGGCTGTAATTCACCTAAAACCAGAGACACGTAAAAAAACTTTCCATATCGGAAATTCTAAAATCACTCGAATTTGCAATTCCTCATTGGAAGTTTCAACCTCATTCGTAAATGCGACTCATCAATTCTTTTTGGAAGATAAAACGGGAATCGAAACTTTTTCGGAAACCCATCGTATGAGGTGCTTTACGAAGAATGAAATTCGATTGATTCTGGATAAACATGGCTTTGAGCTAAAAACCATTGGGACTTGGGGCAATCCGACCAAAGAACCGAATTTAAATGATTGGAGCGTGCTTGCATACGCCTCGCGAAAAAATTAAATTGAAATTCATCAACAAATAGCTTTAGGAATCTGCTTCGCTCGATAAACTATTAAGTATTCATTCCCTTTTCTTTCATCCGGACAAGCTCTGCATAACCCTCACACTCTTACATAAACAATGAGTCCAATTCCCGTAAATATTCCCGTTCTAGAAGGCAACGAAGCCAAGTATGTACTCCAAGCCGTCGAAACAGGTTGGATTTCATCCGAAGGCCCTTTCGTCAAGGAATTCGAATCAAAGTTTGCACATCGTCATGGGCGTAAACATGGAATTGCCGTTTGCAATGGTACTGCCGCCTTGCAAGTCGCCATGGACACCTTGGATTTAGAACCTGATGATGAAGTCATCGTTCCTACTTTTACAATAATCGCCTGCGTAAACGCCGTCATTCGTGCAGGAGCAAAACCTGTTTTAGTTGATTGTGACCCTGAAACATTTAATTCCACGCCCGAGCAAATCAAGTCTGCAATAACGGATAAGACCAAAGCTATTATGCTTGTTCATATTTATGGTCTGCCCGTTGACTCTGACCCCATTCTACAAATGGCGAAAAAAAGGGGTATCAAAGTAATTGAGGACGCGGCAGAGGTAATCGGTCTTGATTATAAAGACAGATCTTGTGGGAGTTTGGGTGATTTAAGTACTTTCAGCTTTTATCCAAACAAGCATATTACAACCGGTGAAGGAGGAATGGTGCTCACGGACGATGACGAGTTGGCTAATCAATGCCGTTCACTTCGTGATCATTGCTTTCAGGCAAAAAAAAGATTCTACCACGAACGTATTGGATGGAATTACCGCATGACCAACCTACAAGCTGCGATTGGATTGGCTCAACTGGAACGGCTCGACGAATTCGTTTCAATGAAAAGGTCCATGGGGCAATCTTACACTAGGCTGTTAAACCAATGTCCAAATCTTCAATTGCCAATTGCTCAAACCCCATATGCTCAAAATATATACTGGGTTTACGGAGTGGTTTTAAAGGATGAGTGTCCCCTTGATGCTCAAACCGTAATGGCTAAACTTGGAGAACATAAAATCGGGACAAGGCCATTCTTCTACCCGATGCACAAGCAGCCAATTTATCATGAAATGGGCTATTTCTTGGATGACATCCACCCCCATGCCGAACGATTAGCCGAACGGGGTTTTTATGTTCCCGGCGGACTCGCCCTCACTGAAAAAGAAATTACTACCGTATCGGAAAAGTTAATTGAAATTGTAAATGTGTAAGGCCAATTAGCATCTTCTAATGACAGGGAACCGCTACAATAGTACGCCATTGTGCGAATAGCCGTCGTATTCGAAGCCAACCCATTAGTGGGAGGGGGGTTTCACGACAGTCTATCCGCCACGCTTTTGGTCTCTCGGATTAAAAATCAGGATGAATACGAATTTCTATACTACACCCTGAGCGAAGAGAATGCCAAAGCAGCGAAAACAGCAGGACTCAATACAAAGTTTCTCAAATTTGGGGGGAAAGAAAGACTTGTCCACAAGTTCAGAAAAAATCTAACCCTCAATCGCTGGTTCCAAAAACTCGGAATCTGCAAACCACTGGACGAACAATTCAAGAGAAACAAGATCGATCTTGTTTATTTCACTGGACCCAACCCCCTTTCCCTATTTCTCGAGGAACTCAATTTCATCCTTCCCGTCTGGGACTTATGCCACCGTGATCATCCGGAATTCCCTGAAGTAAGAGAGCAATTTGAATTTGATTCACGGGAAAATTTTCTTCGGACCGCATTGCCCAAGGCCACTGCAGTAATCGCTGAATCTCCGTTTGGCCGGGATGCACTTGTCAGGCGCTATGGATTGGATCCTGAAAAAGTTCATTATATTTGGAAACCAGCCTCGAGTCGGATTATTCAACTTGAGGGAAAAATCGATTTCGATCCTCGCAAATTTGCCGGACTGCCCAAGGAAGCTAAATTTATTTTTTACCCATCTCAATTTTGGCCTCATAAAAACCATCGATTGATCATTGAGGCTCTTGCAGATGTCAAGAATTCCCACGGACTTGAAATATACGCAATTTTTTGTGGTTCAGATTGCGGTAATTTACAAAACATTCTTTCTTTCGCCGAAAAGAATGGTGTTGGAAACTTAATTCGTCATGTGGGTTTTGCTAAGGACGAACACATGCCTAGTTATTACCAGAATTCGATTGCCCTGATTATGCCTTCGTACTTTGGTCCCACCAACATGCCTCCTGTCGAAGCTTTTTCCCTTGGCACACCCGTTGTGGTTGCCGACCTACCAGGATTCCGAGATCAAGTCGGAGATGCAGCTTTGCTAGTAAATCCTCACGACCCGAAAGAACTAAGCCAAATAATAGTAAAGCTATCCAAAGATGATAAAGTATGTGCAAATTTGATTCTGAAAGGAAAAGGAAGGCTTCATTTGTTCTCAGATAAAGAAAGATTGAAAACATTAAAAATAATCTTCGATAACTTCGCTCGCAAACGAGCACTTTGGACATTCGATTGAGCATCAAGTCTCTCTCCCCCTACCCTCTTTGGGTACTGGCCTTGCTCTTTTTTTTCACAGCCAAAGGTCACCTGGAAATTATCGACACCGAATATTCGGTCAGGACAGCGTTAGCTATCATAGAAGAAGGATCCATGCTCATCGAAGCCGTGGATCCTGCGGTTTTGGAAAATGCCCAAAAAGTAGATGAAAACGGTAAGATTTATTCTAATTATGGTGTGGGACTAGTTGCTATCTTCTTGCCATTGGTTCTTGCAGGGAAAGTGATAGCTTCGATTGTCCAAATTGATCAACGAATACCAATCGATTTCTTACTTTCTTGCTACAACATACCATTCGCTATTCTAGGGCTTTGGTTCTTTCGATCGATCCTGCTACGGCTCCAATCAACACCTGAAAAAGCAAATTTAGCGGTAATCCTTTTGGCAATAACAACGGCATATTGGAAATATACAACAACCGACTTTTCTGAAATTACTCAAACAGCCTTTCTACTTGGAGCTATCAATGCTTTCCTTGACCCGTCACCCAAAAAATGGCGAAAAATTTCCTTTTGGTGCGCCCTACTTGTAGCCATAAAGATTGTATTTGTATTACTATTGCCGATATTTGCGGCATTCGCCTGGCTTGAAGGTAGAAAGGGAATAGTTGCCAAGGCAAGGTTCTCACGGCTTTTTGACTTTTGCATATTCCTTATTCCGGTTGGATTCCTTTTGGCTTCAGCCAATTATTTGCGCTTTGGAAATCCTCTTGAAACCGGATATGGATCCGAAGCCAGTTCCTTCTCTTGGGCATTCTTTCAAAGAGACTGGTTCGACTACCTTTTTTCAACGCAACGAGGGATAATTCCCTTTAACCCCATCCTCTTATTTACCCTCCCAGGCTGGTTTTTTGTTCCCCTCAAGCACCGGAGCTTCGCTAGACTTTGTATTGGAATTCTTATAACTTGGTTTTTAGCCATGTGCTTTTGGAAAAGCATCCAAGGTGGGTGGTGCTGGGGAAATCGTTTATTAGTCCCGATCCTCCCAATTTTACTCATTCCTTTCGCGTTTGTTAAGATTAGATCATTTGCCTCAAAAGTAATTCTATTTTTTCTAATCCTTACTTCCTGCGGGATTCAACTCGCCTCGGTTTGTATGAAAACGCACGAGTGTTCGGTACTTCGGAACCAGATCACCAATACTACAGGCCTTGAAACTCCAAACCAACTCCCTTCAACCCTCTCTCTTTTTATACACAAAATGGGCGATGCCACACCGCGCTACCCCTGTTCAATTCTTGGAGTTTCATCAGAAAAGATTATCGATCTATCTTCATACGAGTCTTTTATAGGGCTGAACCTGTGGCCAATCCATGTTCTGAAATTTATTGGTCAGAATCCGTATTGCCACAGTGGTTCTTTAGCAATAATTACTTTTCTCATCACTTTAATATCTTTATTGCTCTGCGTGCACCTAATCCCATTTTTTAAAAAAATGGGAATATCTAATGAATCATAAAGATTCCATAGTTTCGACTAGTGAAAGAAATACCCATTTTTATTTACCCTTAGAAACAAACTACTTTCATGCTAGTTGCTGATTTAAGAACGATTGTAAAAGGCTTTTACCAAAGGCTTATTTTTGGTGTATCAATACTTCATCATAGAAAATTAAAAACAAGGCTTCTTACATGCACTCAAATAAACGATCTTTGGTCATTTTCAAAAGATGTTTTTGAGACTACCCAAATCGAAGATGAAATTTGCGAGTTCATAAAATACTCGATCAACTTTTCACCCAAGATTATTTGCGAAATAGGTGTCGAGAGAGGAGGAACTAGTTTTCTATTTTCAACATGTCTCCCCACGACTGAGAAAGTCATTGGAATTGACTTGGTGCAGAAAAATGGACCTTTACTGAAATTTTTATCGAGTTCTAAAAATTATTACATAGAGGGGTATTCTTCATCTGAAAGAGTTTTTAATAAAGTCCGAAAAATACTATCGGGAAAACAAATAGACTTATTGTTTGTTGATGGTGATCACAGTTACAGGGGAGTTAAGTCGGATTTTGAAAAATTCTTACCTTTAGTAACAGAAAATGGTATAATTGCATTTCACGATATTTGTGCAGACCACAATTCACGATTCGGCAAAAATACTTCGAATTTTTCTGGTGGAGTCCCTCAATTTTGGAAAGAAATCAAAGATCAATATCCCCAAAGCACTGAGTTTGTACATGACCATAAGCAGGACGGATTTGGCATTGGTTTGATTCACAAAACAAAATTAAATGCAAAACCGTAAGGTCATTGTTTTAAATGATTATAATCTGCAAAGAGATTATAAAAATTATAAAGTAGGGAAATTGCCCGGACATTTAATTTTTGGATTACATAAGTTCAAACAATTCGGATTTGATACCGAACTCGTGAAACTATGGGAACCTGGATTCTCGTATCATTTGGACAACTGGCTCATCAAGCATAAGCCGATTATTCCTATTGGAAGAATCGAGACTCAAGTAAAGACCTTACAAAAAATCAATGAGGCAGATGCAATTTTATGTCTCAAAGAAACTGAATCTCACTCTTTGCATTACCTGCGGGCCTTGGATTTCATCCAGGTGCCAATCATTACTCTCATACACCATCCGCAAAATATTGGAAGATTTAACTGGTTAAGAATTCCGGTAAACTACTGCTGGCACAAAGGTGCTGATGCTGTATTAACATTTTCTAAAAACATTCCTCTAGTCGGCCAAAATACTCAGAAAGTTATCCGGGTTCCATGGGGGCCTGATATAAACTACTATGATTCCCTCACTCCAACCTATGGCGATCAAATAATGACAGCTGGCAGGTCGGGTCGAGATTTTCATTCGTTTGCTATGGCAAGCGCAAACACATTATCTAATGCGCACATAATGTGCCTAGATTATGACGCCGAAACGATTTACGACAAATTACCGCCCCATGTATCAATGGAGGTGGGATGGCAGGAACCCCACGAAGTTTACAATAAATTGAAGAATGCGCTAGCTATTGCAATTCCTTTGCTCCCTCAAAAATTCACATCTGGATTGACTTCTCTATGCGATGCACTCGGGATGGGAAAAGCCATACTCATGCCTGAAAATATAGGGATAGATCTCGATATCGAAAAACTGGGAATCGGTAAAATCATTCGCCCAAATAATATTGATGGTTGGACCAAAACGCTCCTATGGGTTAAGCAAAATAGAGAGGAAACAATCAAGATGGGAAAAAGAGCTAGAGAATTTGCGGCCAAGAGTTACAACTGCGATCTTTTTGCTAAATCCGTTGCTAATTGCATTGAAAGATGCATCGAAAAAGCCACTCCTGGAGTTGTATGAAAAGTTGGAAACTTAAAGACGTTGCGAAGCATTGGGATGAAACTTTGGACTATGATGAAATAAATTCAAAAACTGATTCCTACTTTAGGCGCTTCACAGATTCTGCTCCTCTTTTTGTGCTACCGAATCACTCAAAGGTTCTAGATATAGATTGCCGCACAGGAAATGGCAGTGCTTTTTTTGCAAAAAAATACAAAAGCTGCCATTTCACTGGACTGGCAGTTTCACCTCTCTTTCAATCTCTTGCCCAAAAGACCTTTGAAATGGAAAAAGTTTTCGGCAAAACAGGAGTTTTCGAATCTCTACCATTAGCTTTTGAGAATTCAACTTTTGATGTCATTCTATGCTATGAGACCATTGAGCATATGCCTTGCCCAGAGGATTTCGTAGCAGAATTGGCGCGGGTTACCAAACCAGGAGGATTGTTTGTGTTGACAACACCCAACATACTTTGGGAACCAATTCACCTGCTAGCTCCTATACTTGGATTACACCACAGCGAGGGCCCACACCGTATGCTATCACGCCGAAGACTAAGGAGAATTTTTAAAAATAATAGTCTTATCGTCAAAAAAGAGCGAACCTTCGTGATTGTGCCTGCAGGTCCGAAATTTTTACTTTCAATTGGTAAAGCTATCGAAAGAGTTCTCCCCGAATGGTTACTCACTATCATTGCCCTACGACAAACTTTTATCTGTCGAAAAAAGTGAGAATAAGAAATGTCTGACACGTGGAACTATTTACTCAAAGAGGTAATTGAACCAGGCTTGTGCACGCAATGTGGGAGTTGCGTTGGCCTTGCTGAAGGCAAATTGGCATTCAAAGAAAAAGGGTCAATTCCTACCCCGCACCTCGTAACAAATGATAATGACCTGCCACAAGCTTGTAGGGTCGCATGCCCAGCTAGGCATTGTTCATTCCCAGATCTAAATAGGAGTACATTCGGAGATCTCCCCAGCAATTGGTTGTCGGGAAGAGTCACCAAATCCAGAATTGGCTTTTCCAAATCTGAAACTATTCGCAGAGGAGCCGCATCGGGTGGTGCAATAACAACCATTCTACTTTATCTTTTAAACAGTCGTAAAATCTCCGGTGCAATTTGCCTAAAAATGGGTGCTGAAGTACCCTATTTAGCCAAACCAATTATTGCAAGAACACCAGAAGAAATTTTGGAATGCTCTCAAAGCGTATATTCAGTTTCTCCTGTTAATACCATTTTGAGTGAGATTAAAGAGGATGATGGTCCTCTTGCCTATGTTGGACTCCCCGACCAAGTCGCGTCCATTCGAAAGCTTCAAAAAGAAGGTCATCCCTCTGTAAAGAACATCCGCTACATAATAGGCCCTTATGTTGGGACACAAATGTATTTTGAGTCAATTCGAAGCTTTCTCCGTTCAAACAGTGTGGACTCTGAAAATGAAATTGTTGACTTGAAGTACAGGGCTGGAGAATGGCCGGGTAAACTACGAATTGAATTGAAGGATGGCAGAGTTTTGCAAGCTGATAAATTCTACTATAATTACCTAATCCCCTTTTACCTAACATCTAGTAGTTTACAAGCAGTCGATTTCTCTAATGAGCTTACAGACATATCAGTTGGGGATGCATGGTCACCGAAGTATGAAAAGGAAAAAAAAGGTTTTTCAGTTATTCTAAGTCGTTCTGAGGTTGGAGAGGCAATCATAAAAAATATGATGGAAGAAGAACTCCTTAGTGCAGAGGGAATTTCAATAGATGAAGCACTTGACATGCATGGACATATGATCGACTTCAAAAAAAGAGGAAGCTTCTTACGAAATAAGCGAAAATCAATCCAGCCTTTTTACGGTTATGAACCCATTGAGATTTCTTTAGCCAGAAAAGCAGTGGAAAGAATATTGCAAATTATCTTCATCATCGGCAGAACAAATCTTGCAAGAAGTGCTGTTGAAAAAATTCCCCTAAATATTGTAGGCTATTGTTTTAATTTAATCAGAAAAAGTTGGAAGGCTCTTTCAAAGCCCACAAAAAGAAAGGGTCTCAAGACTATCAAATTTAAAATTTACGATGACCAATAAGCATTGCCCGGTAAAAATTCAAACAAGTGTTGTAATTCCATGTTTCAATGAAGCACTAGGAGTGAAAAAAACACTATCCGAAATATTCCATGTGTTTGGTGACAAAAAAGATTTTGAAGTGATTGCCGTTGATGACGGAAGTACCGACGAAACTCTTACCTCACTCCAAAAAATTGCTTCTAAGACCCCAACTCTTAGCGTATTAGAGAATAAAACAAACAAAGGGTATGGAGCTTCCCTGAAGAAAGGGATCTTAGCTGCCAAAGGAAATTTCATTGTCATCACAGATGCCGATGGCACATATCCAGCGACCTTTATTCCTCAGCTTTTGGAAAGGGCAAAAGAATGTCACATGGCAGTGGGTTCAAGAACTGGAAAGAATGTAAGCATTCCATTACTTCGAAGGCCGGCAAAGTGGGTTTTGTTAAAGTATGCTCGATGGATGGCGAAAGCCGATATCAAAGACCTGAATTCAGGCTTAAGGGTATTTCGTAAAAAAGATGCGTTACCTTTTTTCCCTTTGCTTCCACAAGGTTTTAGCTTCACAACTACAATAACACTCGCAATGCATGCCAATGAGATGGAGGTAGAATATCATGAGATCGATTACAGAAAAAGGGTTGGCAAAAGTTCCATCCGACCAATCCACGACACAATAGCCTTTTTCTCGCTTGTTCTTAGAACGACTATGTACTTTCGGCCGCTTCAAGTTTTCGGAAGTCTTTCGGGCTTTTTAATTACTGCTGCCATTTTGGTCGGAATATTCGGCAAAATCTATTTTGGCAAAGTACCTGACGTCGCCAGCATATCCCTTTTTTCCACAGGTCTTATTTTTCTTGGTCTCGGATTAATTGGAGATTTAGTCAATGTATCGCGAAAATCAATCGACTGATCCTGTTTTTAAAAGCAAATCTTTACATCAACTTCTGGTCATGGAATATGGCCTTTCGGTTGCTTGGCACAATTGCTGCAATTGTAGTTCTGCTTAACATCGTTGATCTAGGAAGTATTTGCGATTCTATTGCAGCGGCTAACAGGCGATTCCTCCTAGCCGCTACTTTTCTTTGCCTTCTCTCAGTATCCCTAATTTCCTTTAGACTAAAATTGTTTCTTTCCGTAGTCAAATACCCTGTAACTTTCCGAAACTGTCTTAGAGCGACAATGTGTGGGTTGTCGCTCAATTTAATCCTCCCTGCCAGGGGAGGAGACTTACTAAAACTAGCGTACCTGCCTAAAAAATATGATTCATCCTGGAGAATCCTCGCTGGTGCAGCTCTTCTTGAAAGGTGCGTTGACCTTTTAGCTCTCGGTTTGATTGGATTAATCGCTTCTCTTTTTCTTGGTCTGCAAAATGTTATAATTACAGCGAGTTTAGTTGTTTTGGTAACAATTTCAGGTCTCATGCTTCTTCCTAGATTGGGGTCGTTTCCAGTTATAGGCAAAAAGATAGGGAACTTTCTCAAAATCATCCAAGAGACAAGTAGGAAAAAACGAGTACTCCTCGCTGGTTTCTTCACCTCTTGCCTATGCTGGACTACTAACTCCATTATTATGGGGTTTCTCGTCAAGGCTTTTGACGATTCCGTAACCACCACTCATGTATTCGCTGCAACCCCACCCTCTATCCTTGCTGGAATAGTTCCAGTCTCTCTTTGGGGAGTTGGTACAAGAGACGGAGCTCTCGCCTATTACTTGCAAGGAGTGACTGCTGCTGAAAATGTGTTGTCCGCAGGTTTTCTATACACTGTTCTCGTTTATTGGTTACTTGGATTGATTGGTTTGCCGTCACTTTTGCTTGCCAAACGAAAAGGGCTAGAAATTACTGACGAATCAACCAAACACAATGCCCTTGGTCCTTCCTAAAAAAGCACAGATAGCTTGCCTGCATCCTTACGTAGAGAACAGGCGTGAGGAGATAAAGCAAGGCCTCTATCCACGTAATCAGCTTTGGGGGCTTGATCAAATCGAGCGGCATAAGAATTGGAAGACGACGATTATTTCTCCTTCTTCAGTAAGAATCCCCTCTCTTCTCGAAAAAATACTCAATCAGATTTTTTTTCGTGGCTCCCCAGGTGTCAAAGCGGAAATAGCGGCATTACGGATTTCCCGCACCGCGGATATGATTTATTCAGTCTGTGGTCCACTTACACTCGTTCGCCACTTTCGTAAGGCAAAGTTGGTATCTTGGGTTTTTAGAGAGCCTCCATACTTGGGGAAAGGGCCGCGTTTGGCACATACAGCCTATCTTGCAAAAAACCTCAGTGCTCACTCGGGCTTCCTTTGCCTGACTCCAAAAACTAAAGAAAAATTCAGTCAATTTGCTCCCTCCCGCTTTTTGCCATGGTGCGTCGACCTTGAACTTTTTAACGGAAAACCTACTAGAGAAAAGCCAAAGAAGCCTTACTTTCTTGCTACTGGCAAGACTGAACGAGATTATGAAACATTTGCCAAAGCAGCTGAAAAAGTTAGAGCCGAAGTGCGCATCATCGGACCACCTTCCTTATGTCCTAAAAATCTTTCTTCGAATGTTCGTTGGATCAATACATCAGACGACCCACCCGATCAAGCCATTGACTACCCAACTCTTCGGAAGTGGTATGCCCAGTGTATTGGAGTGTGCATTCCACTTTCTGGTGATGCAGACGACACTTGTGGGTACACAAATCTTCTGGAAGGCATGGCGATGGCCAAACCCGTACTCATGACGAAATCCGGATGCCTTGACCTTGACCCCGAGAATGACGGCTGCGGACTTTTTGTCCGACCAAAAGACACAGAGGATTGGAGTGCAAAGATGAACCTGCTTCTTGAGCAGCCTGACTATGCTGCTAAGTTGGGAAACACGGGAAGGCAAATAGCCGAGAAAAAATTTTGCCCTAATCGCTTTAACTTGAACCTCGTAGAGTTCCTCGAGAAACTCATGCTATGAGTAATCACGAAAAGAAGAAAATAAAACCCTTTTTTAGCGTTGTGATACCGACTTACGAGCGTGCTGATGACCTGTGTCGATGCCTAAATTCCCTAAAAACTGAAATCCAAGCTGAGAGTCCCGCTTACGAGATAATAGTAACCGATGACTCAAAGTCTAATTCATCCAGGGTTCTAGTTGAAAAGCAGTTTCATCAAGTAGAATGGAAAAAGGGTAAGCAAAATGGCCCAGGAGGAAATCGCAATGCCGGGGCAAGCAAAGTGAGTGGCGAATGGGTCGTTTTCATTGATGACGATTGTATTGCTCAAAAAGGATACCTTCAGGCTTATTTTGAAGCGATTGAGCAAAACCCCAAGGTGGACCTTTTCGAAGGTTATATCTTTCCTGACCGACCCAAGAGAACATGGGCGGAAACATGTCCTGAAAACTCATCGGGAGGAATGTTTTGGACGAGCAATTTGTGTGTAAGAAAAAAAGTCTTTGATGAACTGGGGGGGTTTGATGAAACTTTTGAAGTAGCCTATGAAGATGTTGATTTTGCCTTCAGAATGCAAAAAGCCGGGAAAAAAACATTCTTTGTTAAGGATGCGGCCGCATGCCATCCATGGAGAACTTTAAAGAGAGAGGGAAACAATTGGAAACCAAAGGGATTCGAACTAAAAGAGTTATTACAATTTCTGAAAAAGCATCCTGATGCCATAGAACATAGTTCTCCTACTGTTTATTTGAGGCACCTTTTTCGTATGCTTACAAAAGACTTTATCAAATGCGTATTTGTCTTAAGGTGCCGAGGGCTAGATGTGCTGCTTGCCCAAATTAAAGTGACATCAACTGTGATACTTAAATTGAGCATAATAAAGATTACAGGGTGAGATATAGCTCGTGCTTGATTAGACCCATTCAACCTTGAATTCCAAATATCAACTATAAACATAGTTAAACCAATAATTAGCTTTCATTGAAAGCCAATTCAACAAAGTTGCTGTACTCACTTCTCTACAACTTCGTATGATTCTAAAAAAATCACATCTACTCAGTATGGAAGATACTTTTTTAATTTTTTAACCAGTTAGGATTTACTCACATTAGGATCCACTCCCTCCCACCAATGCAAATGCGTAATAGCGAATTATGACCTTCGCACTCCCCTTAATTCTGAGAAGACATTCAGTCGTGCGAACTCTATTGGGTTTAAAGATTATTAAGCATATTCAAACGATCAAATTCAACGATAATGCTCAAGCAGTCGTTACCCTTAATGACCCTGAGCCGAGAAATGTGTTCCTCAAGTCTGTGTTCGAACCCGACTTTTTTGTTATTGCGAAATACTTTCTGAGAAAAAAAAGCATGTTCTTCGACCTGGGTGCAAACATGGGATTTTGTTCATTTGGTTTAGTCCCCGAACACCCTAATTTAAACTATCATTTATTTGAGGCAAATCCTCACTTAATTAGTCTACTTAAAAAATCAATCGAACTACATCCCCACCACTGCTTTCACCTTAATCACTGCTGTATTAGTGATACACATGGAAAAACACACTTTAATTTGGAGACCAATCAATCTGGCCAATCTCATGTTTGCCCAACTCAGGATCAAGGAATTGAAATTCCAAACCTAGTCATGGATGATTATTGCGACCAAAATCAGATAAATTGCGTAGACTTTGCAAAAATTGATATTGAAGGCCATGAGTTGCCGGCCTTGCAAGGCTGGCAGAAAAACCTTTCAGATCATCGCGTCAAGGCTATCTATGTAGAAATCATACCTGAAAACCAAAAAAGGTATGGCAGAAAAACAAACGCCCCTCTCGCCTATCTTGAATCACTAGGATACTCGCTCTATTTGTGCAAAGATTCTGACTTTGGATTATTTGGCGAGCATCCGAGAAAAGATCGGCTCAAGAAAGACGCACCCTTGTTGGCAAAGTTTCGTGCAAATGAATATCCGCAAGATTTTGCAACGGATGTGCTCGCCCTCTCTCCGAATTGATGACTCCAAGAAAAACAAAAAAAATATTCATTCTACGGAATAATGATTTGGGTGATGTACTTTTAACCACTCCATTGGTTCGGGGATTGAAGGAAAGTTTCCCTGAGGCGAAGGTCTTTATGGGAGTAGGAGACTGGGCGAGACCATTGGTTGAAAACAATCCCGATCTGGACGGAATCATCAAGATGAACGCTCCTTGGCATAACAAGCAAAATTGTCGCTTCCCCGCAAATTCACCCCGTACATTCCTTGAGGGACTACTTTATGTACTCATTTCACCCGAATCCCGATTTCTTCGCGAACAAAACTACACTCATGGGATTGACATTCTAGGAAGCAGGCAAGGGTCATGGTTGCTTCGCAAAGGCGGAATCCCCCACCGCTTTGGTGTCCGTGGATACGCCGGAGGAGACAAGGCCTGCGAAAAATGCGTCGACTTTGTCGAAAACTGCAAAGTTGCTGAATCGGCCCTTGCCTTCATACCCCTTCTTGGCGGCCAAGAGAAAGTTGATCCAAAACCAATTTTGTCCCTCGATACCAAAGAACTGGAGGAAGCGGATAAAAATTGGGGCACACCCGCCAAACGCTCAAAACGGATAATCATCGCCCCAGGCGCGGGGTTTCCCGAAAAATCTTGGGGAAATGAACGTTTCACTAAGTTAGTGGATATTTTATACAACCGAACAAATCACCAAATCCGTATCATTGGCTCAATGGAAGATCGAAATCGCATTGATTTTAATATGAATGGCAGAAGCGGTAATCGAGTACTAAATTATTGCGGGAAATTATCCCTTCGACAGTCCGCTGCCCTAGTCAGCAGATCGGATTTAGTGATCAGCAATAGTTCCATTACGATGCATTGGGCTGGCAGTTATGAAATTCCTTCGATAACGATACTTGGAGAATGCTATGGAAGTGCAAAACTGCACCAAAAACAATGGGGGCACCCGAATGGAATTGTCTTGGGAAAAGAAACTTCGGAGAACATCCTTGATTTGCCACAACCCGATGAAATTTACGCAAAGATGAACCTAAAATTGATTAATGAATAAAATCACAAAATTCATCACACGGTATAAGAACGCACGGCGCTTGGGATTTTCTTATTTTAGAACGTCTTCATTTCATCTGCCTGAAACAATAGATTTCCATGGTGAAGCAATAAACTTAGAATTCCCCGATGAAAAAGGTATATTTATCGATTTCCTTTCGATCTTTTTGGACGATGATTATGGACTGACTGAATTCCGTAAAAACAAAATCTCCAAAATCATTGATATCGGCGCCAACGTCGGTTTCTTTTCCATTGCCTCAAGATTCTTTTTCCCCGATTCGGAAATCCATGCCTATGAACCGAACTTGGTTTTGGAAAGCTATCTTGCCCACAATTTCTCCCAATTGAACATTGAGTTACGAACACAAGCCGTGGGAAACAAAAGTGGCAGCGTAAAACTCGACTTGATGGGCGAGTCGAACCAAACCCGTGTGAAGGAATCAGGAAACGGTGGTACGGAAATGATCTCGCTAGATTCGGTTGTGAAGGAGTTGGGAGGCAAGATCGATCTACTTAAACTGGATTGCGAAGGTTCGGAATGGGATATTTTGGAAAACCCCGAATCTTTAAAGAGCGTAGACAATATTACACTTGAATATCACTTGTGGGCTAATCAAAAAGATCACGATTATGCAAAAGATTTGGTAATCAGTCATGGCTTCAAAATAATCAAGCACCTTCCATCATCAGAGTTTGGCATAATTTGCGGATCAAAGAATTAGCTTACTTCAATTCCTCAAAATAGTTTTTGAAAATACTATTTATTACAAGCCCGGCCAAACCTCGGAAATGCGGTATTACCGACTACCTCGACTTGCTGAGCAAAGAACTGGAGAAACAGGGACACGTGGTTTTGATTCAAACAATTAATTCGCCGAAAGATTTTGGCAACTTTTCCCCAGATCTTTCGGCGATTGATTTATGCAGTATACAATTTTCTCCCTATGGGTTTTCCTCCAACGGGATTTCAGGCCCCTACCTCAATAGCTTTGCAAAGGCGTTGTCCGGAAAAAAAACACATCTTGTTTTCCACGAGATTTGGATCGGGGCATACCCGAAAGCAAAAATCAAAGAAAAAGTAATGGGATGGAGACAAAAACGAGAGATTTTAAAATTTGTCAAACTCCTAAATCCCTCTATTGCATTTGGTACGAATTCAGCCGCTATCGATCGACTAAAGCGAGAAGGTATTGATGTCCAACATCAATATTTGTTCGGTAACATCCCACACTCTCCGATACCAGCCTGTTCCCAGAAAAAGCATTTCAGGGCCGTATTTTTTGGCACTGCCTATGAGAACTTCCCCTATGAATTGCTAGCCCTTAGGTTGAAGCAGATAGCAAACCTTTCGAAGCAGAAAATTGAATTGAGGGTCATAGGCAGACAACGGGATAGTATCGGTCTCGAAAAAATTCGGTCGATCGCCA
>Ga0206123_10000430_pt1 | contig 41766 bp, 38 predicted proteins | sample Helgoland_Spring_2_FD_160086 | JGI IMG/M metagenome (GOLD analysis project Ga0206123, IMG submission 160086) | Pelagic subsurface seawater microbial communities from Kabeltonne, Helgoland, North Sea - Helgoland_Spring_Bloom_20160316_1 | ecosystem: Environmental > Aquatic > Marine > Epipelagic ...
CGCGCGACGCCCGCGTGGCGCGTTTCGGCAGCAGTGCGGATTGCGAATATCGCCTGCTGGAAACATCGGAGCATGTCGTGCTGGCGCGCGGCGAACAACCCTGGCTGGCCTGCGACACGCTGCGCCTGACCGGCCGCCACAATTATCTCAATGCCTGTGCCGTGTGGGCTATGGCCGAGGCCATCGGTCTGGACGAACAGGCGATCCGTACCGGCCTGCAGGCTTTCGCGGGGTTGCCGCATCGTTGTCAGACCGTGGCCGAAATCGATGGCATCACCTGGGTGAACGACTCCAAGGGCACCAACCTCGGCGCCCTGATGGCGTCGCTGGGCGGTATGCGGGCGCCGGTGGTATTGCTGGCGGGCGGCCAGGCCAAGGGCGCGGATTTCACGCCGCTGGGTGCGCTCGCCGCGAACCGGGCGCGGGCGGTTATCGTCTTTGGTCAGGATGCCGAAGTCATCGCGGCAGCGGTAGCCGGTCATGCCCCGGTGCATCGCGTGGATGATCTGCGTGCGAGCGTCACCGAGGCCGCCGATCTGGCCCGGCCCGGCGATACTGTATTGCTTTCGCCCGGCTGCGCCAGCCTGGATCAGTTCGCCGATTATACCGAGCGCGGTGATGTCTTCGTGGCGGCCGTACGGGAGCTGGCGGCATGAGCCGGGTCACCGAGTTGCTCACGCTGCCCCGGGTCAAGCCCGACGTGGCGCTGCTGGTCGCGCTGGCCATGATTACCTGTATCGGGCTGGTCATGGTGGGGTCTGCTTCCGTCGCGGTCGCCGATCGGCTGACCGGCGAGCCGATGTATTTCTTCTACCGACAGGCGGTTTATGCCCTGATCGGGTTGGTCATGGGCTTCGCTGTTCTGCATATCCCGCTCAAGGTATGGCAGGCCAATACCTTCACCATGCTCGGCGCCGGCCTGTTTCTGCTGGTGCTGGTGCTGATTCCGGGCATCGGGCACGCGGTCAACGGCGCCCAGCGCTGGATCGATCTGGGGCCGGTATCCATGCAGGCCTCCGAGCCGGCGCGCCTGTGCCTGATCCTGTATGTCGCCGGCTACGCGGCCCGTCGCCAGACCGAACTGGCCACGTCCTGGGGCGGACTGTTCCGGCCCATGCTGTTCATGGTGATCGCCAGCTTCCTTTTGCTGCTGGAGCCGGATTACGGCGCCGCAGCGATGCTGGTGACGGTCGCCGGCATGATCCTGTTCCTTGCTGGCGCCCGGTTGTTCAACCTGTGTGTGCTGGCCAGCGGTGCCGCCGGCTTGCTGGTGTTGCTGGCGCTGTCGTCGCCCTACCGGATGGCGCGGCTGGTGAGTTTCGCCGATCCCTGGGCACATCCCTACGCCAGCGGGTTCCAGCTGACCCAGTCGCTAATCGCAATCGGTCGCGGTCAGTTTTCCGGGGTGGGGCTGGGCAACTCGGTGCAGAAGTTGTTGTATCTGCCGGAGACCCATACCGACTTTCTGTTCGCGATCTATGCCGAGGAATTCGGTCTGATCGGCTCGCTGTTGTTGGTCGGGTTGTTCGGCATCGTGGTCTGGCGTGGTTTCGTGATCGGCCGGCGGGCGGTCGAGGCCAAGCAGTTGTTCGGCGGTTTTCTGGCCTACGGTCTGTCCGGGTGGCTGACGTTGCAGGCTTTCGTCAATATCGCGGTCAACATGGGGCTGCTGCCCACCAAGGGCCTGACCCTGCCGTTGATGAGTTACGGCGGCTCCAGCCTCGTGATCATGTGTGTTTTATGTGCGTTGCTGTTGCGGGTGGATCTGGAAACCCGCCAGCCGAAGCAGCGGGGGCGGCGATGAATACACAAGCCCCCCACGTGCTGATCATGGCCGGTGGTACCGGCGGTCACGTGTTTCCGGCGCTGGCTGTGGCTCAGGCGCTCATCGAGCGCGGCGCGCGCGTCTCCTGGCTGGGCACAACGGCCGGTATCGAGGCGCGATTGGTGCCGGCACAGGATATTACGCTGCACACCATCGATGTCGCCGGCTTGCGCGGCAAGGGCGCGCTGTCCTGGTTGACCGCACCGCTGCGGCTGCTGCGGGCCTGTTCGCAGGCGCTGGGCGTGGTGCGTCGGTTGTCGCCCGATCTGGTGATCGGCATGGGTGGCTTTGCCGCGGGCCCGGGTGGACTGGCCGCGCGTGTGCTGGGCAAGCCCTTGCTCATCCATGAACAGAACGCCTCGGCCGGGCTCACCAATCGCGTTCTGGCGCGATTGGCCACGACCGTGCTGGAAGCGTTCCCGAATACCTTCGTGTCCGAACGGGCCGCGCGCACGGTCGGCAACCCGGTGCGCGCCGAGATACTGGCGTTGCCGGCGCCGGAAGAGCGCTGGCGCTCGCGCCAAGACGCGATTCGTTTGTTGGTGCTCGGTGGCAGTGGCGGCGCGCTCGCGATCAACGAGCGGGTGCCGGCGGCGCTCGCACAGCTTGTCGCCGAGCAACGCCCGCAGGTGCGCCACCAGGCCGGGGCAACGCTGGAAGCGGCCCGTACCGCTTATGGCGAACACGGGGTCGCGGGCGATGTCAGCGCCTTCATCGATGACATGGCGGCGGCGTACGCCTGGGCGGATGTGGTGATCTGCCGCAGCGGGGCGCTCACGGTGGCCGAACTCGCGGCGGCTGGCGTCGGCGCGCTGCTGGTGCCCTATCCGTTTGCGGTGGACGATCACCAAAGCGCCAATGGCGGGTATCTGGTCGCTGCCGGTGCCGCCCGTCTGATCGACCAGAGCGAATTGAGTGTCGAACGGCTGGCGACCGAAATTCGCGACCTGTGCACCGATCGCGCGTTGCTGCTGGAGCGTGCACAGGCCGCGCGCGCCGTGGCCTGGCCGCGTGCGACCGAAACCATCGCCGATGCCTGTTTCCAGACGCTGGAGGCCGCGTGATGAGCGAACGCCAGCGCAACGTCAGTTACACCCCGCTTGCAGAGCGTCCCATGCGGCGGGTCAATGCCGTGCACATGGTCGGCATCGGCGGGGTGGGCATGGCCGGCATCGCCCGGGTCATGCTGAATCTCGGGTATACGGTCACCGGCAGTGACCTCAAGGAAAGTGCGACCACGCGGGCGTTGGCCGAGCAGGGCGCGCAGATTCTGATTGGTCACGAGGCAGCCAACGTGGCCGAGGCCGACGTCGTGGTGGTATCCACCGCGGTCGCAGCCGACAATCCGGAAGTGGCGGCCGCGCAGGCCCGGCTGGTGCCGGTCGTGCGCCGGGCCGAGATGCTCGCCGAGCTGATGCGGTTCCGCTACGGCATCGCCGTCGCCGGCACCCACGGCAAGACCACCACTACCAGCCTGGTGGCGTCGCTGCTGGCCGATGGCGGGCTGGATCCGACCTTCATCGTCGGCGGCCAGGTGCTGGGCGCGGGCAGCAGCGCGCGCCTGGGTGAAGGCCCCTATCTGGTGGCCGAGGCCGACGAATCGGACGCGTCCTTCCTGTTTCTGACGCCCATGATGGCGATCGTGACCAATATCGACGCGGACCATCTGGAAAGCTATGGCGGCGAGTTCTCGCGCCTGACAGATACCTTCATAGAATTTCTGCATCATCTGCCGTTCTACGGTCTGGCCGTGATGTGCGTCGACGACCCGGTCGTGCTCTCGATTCTGCCGAACGTCGGTCGGCCGATCGTGACCTACGGTATCGACAACGACGCCGATTTCCGCGCCGAGGATCTGTGTTTCGACGGTGCCGGCACACGCTTCACGTTGCGTTGTCACGGCCAGGACGGATTCGACGTCCATCTGAATCTGCCGGGCCGGCACAACGTGCTCAATGCGCTTGCAGCCGCCGCGGTGGCGCACGAACTGGGCATCGACATGGCGGCGATCGGACGTGGACTGTCACAGTTCGCGGGTATCGGCCGTCGCTGCGAAGTCCACGGCGAGATCATGCTGGGGGATCGCCAGGTGCTGTTGGTCGACGATTACGGCCATCACCCGCGCGAACTGGTCAGCATCGTCGATGCGGTACGCGGTGCCTGGCCCGAGCGCCGGCTCGTGGTGGTGTTCCAGCCGCACCGGTTTTCCCGCACACGCGATTTGTTCGACGACTTCTGCCAAGTACTGGCGGGACTCGATGTGCTGGTGCTGAGCGAGGTCTATGCGGCTGGCGAGACGCCCATCGCCAATGCCGACGGACGCTCGCTCGCACGCGGTGTGCGCGCCCGCGGCAAGGTCGATCCGGTGTTTGTCGACGACATCCATACGCTCGGCGACGTGCTGACCGGCGTGGTACGCGACAACGACGTACTGCTCACGCTCGGGGCCGGCGATATCGGCGCCGTGGCGCAACAGATGGCGCGCCATCCGGCGGTATCTGGAGGTGACGCATGAGCGGCTCGACAACCACGCCGATGATTACCGATCCTGCCCGCTTCGGCCGCGTTGCCGTGCTCATGGGGGGGTGGTCGTCCGAGCGGGCTGTATCGCTGGATTCCGGTACGGCGGTTGCCGCCGGACTGGAGCGCCGCGGCGTGGACGTGACTGCCGTGGATGTGGACCGCAGTCGCGTGCTGGGTCTGGCTGCCGAGGGCTTCGACCGCGTATGGCTGGCGTTGCACGGGCCGGGTGGCGAAGACGGCGTGGTGCAGGGTGCGCTGGAACTGCAGGGGCTGCCCTATACCGGCAGCGGCGTACTCGCTTGCGCGCTGTCGATGGACAAGGTCCGCTGCAAGGGCTTGTGGGCTGTGCAGGGAATCCCAACGCCGGCGCATCGGCTGTTGACGCCGAAGACCGATCTCCACGAAGTGGTCGGCGCGCTGGGGCTGCCGTTGATCGTCAAGCCGGTACGCGAAGGTTCGACCATCGGTATTTCCCGGGTCGACCGCGCCGAGGATCTGGAGGAGGCGCGGGCAAAGGCCGCCGCCTACGACAGCAATGTCATGGCGGAACAGTTCATTGCCGGCCCCGAATATACCGCCACCATTCTGGATGGCGAGGCCTTGCCGCTGATTCAGATCGAGACCGCCAGCGGCTTCTACGACTACGCGGCGAAGTATGTCGCCAACGATACCCAGTACCACTGTCCCTGCGACCTCGCCGCCGACCGCGAGCGCGAGCTGGCGCGGCTGTCGCTGCGCGCGTTCGAAGCTACCGGAGCACGTGGTTGGGGACGGGTCGATTTCATGCTCGACGACGCCGGCCAGCCCTGGTTCCTCGAGCTCAACGCCACGCCGGGCATGACATCCCATTCACTGGTGCCGATGTCGGCCCGGGCCACGGGCGTCGATTTCGACGAACTGGTCTGGCGGATTCTGGCGGCGACGGTCACCACCGAGGAGGGACACCATGAATTGGCGTAATCCAGGGCGCTGGCGTGACGGCGTGGTTGGGACGGCGCTGGTGCTCGGTGTGGCCGCTTGCACTTGGCAGGGTCTCAAGCCGGACGATTCCAGCACCGGCCATCTGTACATCAGCGGCGAAACCGCTCATGTCGATGACGCCCGGCTCGCGGCGATTGCAGCGCCGTACCTCGAGGCCTCGTTCTTCGATGTGGATATCGAAGGTTTGCAGGCCGAGCTTTCGCGTCAGCCGTGGTTGACCGAGGTCAGCGTATCGCGCCATTGGCCGGATGGCGTTGCGGTGCATATCGCCGAACACCAGCCGGTCGCTCTTTGGGGCGATGCGGGGGTGCTGGCGGCCGATGGTCATGTATTCCGCCCGCACCCCGAGACCCGTCCGTCCGATCTGGTGCAGCTGGATGGCCCGGACAGCGCCGGCCGTCAGGTCTACGAGCAGTATCAGAAATTGTCCGACATGGTCGCCGGCGAGGGCGTGCGAATCGCCGCCCTGCGCAAGGATGCCCGGGGTTCGTGGACTGCGGTTCTGGATAACGGGCTGGTATTGCGGCTGGGCCGCGATGCAGTAGCCGAGCGCATGCATCGGTTTGTCGATTACGCGCTGGCGCGTAGCCAGGCGCGCGAAGCACTGGCTACGGCCGGCTATGTGGATTTGCGTTACAGCGACGGTTTTGCGGTCGGCGGAAAACGCGCCGACCAAACGACCGGCCAGGAACAGGAGAAGGTTAATGAGCAAGCAGCCTGAGAAGAACATGATCGTCGGGCTGGATATCGGCACCTCCAAGGTGGCCTGTATCGTAGCCGAAGCCAACGAGGGTGAACTCGAGATCATCGGCCTCGGCAGCGCGCCGTCGCGCGGCATGAAAAAGGGCATGGTGGTGAATATCGAATCCACCACCGATTCCATCCGCCGCGCGGTCGAGGAGGCCGAACTGATGGCGGGTTGCCGTATCCAGTCGGTGCATTGCGGTATTTCCGGCGCCCATGTGCGCTCGCTGAATTCGCACGGCATCGTCGCGGTGCGCAACAAGGAGGTCACCGAATCCGATATCGAGCGGGTGATCGACGCCGCCTGTGCGGTCGCGATTCCGGCGGATCAGAAGATCCTGCATGTGTTGCCGCAGGAATTCGCGATCGATGACAACGAAGGCATCCAGGAGCCGGTCGGGATGTCCGGCGTGCGGCTGGAAGCCAAGGTGCATATCGTCACTGGCGCGGTGACCTCGGCCCAGAATATCCAGAAATGTGTCGGCCGCTGCGGGCTGGAAGTCTCCAAGCTGTCGCTGGAGCAGCTCGCGTCCAGCTACGCCGTACTCACCGAGGATGAAAAGGATCTGGGCGTGGCGCTGGTGGACATCGGCGGCGGCACGTCCGACATCGCGGTGTTCGTAAACGGTGCGATCCGGCATACGGCGGTGATTCCGATTGCCGGCGACCAGGTCACCAACGACATCGCGGTGGCCCTGCGCACGCCAACCCAGCATGCCGAGGGCATCAAGATCCGTTACGGCTGCGCATTGCCGGAACTGATCGAGGACGACGACGCCATCGAGGTGCCGAGTGTGGGTGAACGGCCGCCGCGGCGGCTGTCGCGTTACACCCTCGCCGAGGTCATCAAGCCACGTTACGAAGAGCTGTTCATGCTCATCCACAAGGAGCTGGTGCGTTCCGGTTTCGAGGATCTGCTGGCCGGCGGCGTGGTGATCACCGGTGGCTCCTCGAAGATGGAAGGTCTGACCGACCTGGCCGAGGAAGTCTTCCACATGTCGGTTCGTCTGGGCACGCCCAAGCGCGTGCATGGACTGTCCGACGTGGTGCGCAATCCGATCCATGCCACCGGTGTCGGTTTGCTCGAGTTCGGCAACCGGTCGCTGCCCAAGGGCAGCATGGATCTATCACACAGCAACAACAGTTTCGCCGAGGTCTGGGACCGGATGAAGGCCTGGTTCCAGGGCAATTTCTAGGGGTTTACAGGGCCACAAGGCCCATCGACGTACACAACGATTTTCCGCAAGGAAAAGCACGGCAACCAAGAAGAGGTGCATCATGCCTGAAGTATTCGAATTCGCAGAGGAAAAGAGCGCGCAAGCGGTCATCAAGGTGATCGGCGTCGGCGGTGGCGGCGGCAACACCATCAATCAGATGGTGTCCGGCGGCATCCAGGGTGTCGATTTCATTTGCGCCAACACCGACGCCCAGCACCTGGAAGGCTGCGACGCCGACGTGCTGTTGCAACTGGGTATGAACGTGACACGCGGGCTGGGTGCCGGGGCGGATCCGGCAGTCGGCCGGCAGGCCGCCGAAGAGGATCGCGATCGCATTCGCGAGGCGATCGACGGCACCGACATGCTGTTCATCACCTGTGGCATGGGCGGCGGCACCGGTACCGGAGCCGCACCCGTGGTGGCCGAAATCGCCCGTGAAATGGGCATCCTGACCCTGGCGGTGGTGACCAAGCCGTTCCCCTTCGAGCGCGGCAAGCGCATGGACGTGGCCCGGCAGGGCATCGAGGAGCTCGGCCGATTCGTGGATTCGCTGATCGTGATCCCGAACGAGAAGCTGCTGACGGCACTCGGCAAGGCAACCACCCTGAAGAATGCCTTCCAGTCGGCCAACAACGTCCTGCATAACGCGGTGCAGGGTATCTCCGACCTGATCACCCGGCCCGGCGAGATCAACGTCGACTTCGCCGACGTGCGTCAGGTGATGTCGGTGCAGGGCATGGCGATGATGGGCCGCGCTACCGCGGTCGGCGACGATCGTGCCCGTGAGGCGGCCGAGGCCGCGTTGGCAAGCCCGCTGCTCGACGATCTGTCGCTGCACGATGCACAAGGGCTGCTGGTCAACGTCTCCGCCGACGAGAATCTGGGTATTCACGAATTCCAGATCGTCAACGAAGTGATCGCGGACATGGGTGGCGACAACGCCGAGGTCATCGTCGGCATGGCTGTCGACAACAATCTGGGCGACGAAATCTGCGTGACGGTGGTTGCCACCGGACTTGGCCAGGGGTCCCAGCAGCAGCACGCGCCGGCACGCGGGATTCAGCGGGACGCCGGTGGCCAGATGCGTTACGAAGACCTCGATCGTCCGACCGTGATCCGGCAGTCGCCGCGTCAGCCGGCCGGCGATAACGCGGCCGTCGATATGGACTATTTCGACGTCCCCGCGTTTCTGCGTAACCAGGCGGATTGATGCAGTGAAGGCAGGACGGACGAGCGAAAACGCCGGCCATAAGGTCGGCGGGGTCGGTCAGGGGCCGGCCGGCGGCAGCCGTGCGCTGCCGGCTGGCGCCATCATGTTATTCTAAGCGGCTTTGCAGGAACGACCCGAACGGTAGCGCGGTAGATTAAGGGAAAATTAAGCCATCATGTATAAAGTGTCGTCGTATTCAATGACAGTTTAATGACATGGGGCGCCGGTCGTTTCGATGCCGCCCATTAGGGACAATAATCAATGCTTAGACAACGCACCCTGAAAAACCCGATCCGCGCGACCGGCGTTGGTCTGCATACCGGGCAGAAAGTCTACATGACGCTGCGTCCCGCGGGGGCCGACGAGGGCATCGTATTCCGTCGCACCGATTGTTCGCCGATGGTGGAATTCCGCGGCGATGCATTCAATGTCGGCGATACCACGCTCGCCACGACCCTCGTTCACGGGGGCACCCGGGTCCAGACGGTCGAACACCTGTTATCGGCGATGGCCGGCCTGGGTATCGACAACGCGACCATCGAATTGTCCTCTGACGAGCTGCCGATCATGGATGGCAGCGCCGGCCCGTTCGTGTTCCTGATTCAGTCGGCGGGCATCCAGGAGCTGGACGCGCCCAAGAAGTTCATCCGCATCAAGCGCTCGGTCGAGGTGACCGAGGACGACAAGTGGGCCCGGTTCGACCCGTTCGATGGCTTCAAGGTCAGCTTCTGTATCGATTTCGACCATCCGGCGTTCGACGCCGAAACGCAGTCGGCGACCGTGGATTTCTCCACCACGTCGTTCGTCAAGGAAGTCAGCCGAGCGCGGACGTTCGGTTTCATGCGGGATATCGAATTCCTGCAGTCGAACAATCTGGCGCGGGGCGGCAGCATGGACAACGCGGTCGTGCTCGACGACTACCGTGTTCTCAACGCCGACGGCCTGCGCTACGACAACGAGTTTGTGCGTCACAAGATACTCGATGCCATCGGCGATCTGTATCTGCTCGGCCACGGGCTCATCGGCAGCTATTCGGGCTACAAGTCCGGGCACGCTCTCAACAACAAGTTGCTGCGGGCGCTGCTGAGCGACGAAAAAGCCTGGGAAGAGGTCACCTACGAGGATATAGAGGATTCGCCGGTGTCCTATATCAATGCACGCCCGGTGGTGGCGGCCTGATAGCGCCCGTTCAAGGAATCTCTGATGAGGTTCCTCGAGGTGTGCGACCGGCAACGGCGAGCCGGTTTAGCGCGTCTGCCAGTGCCGAGTCGTCGATATAGGTGGCGGTTCGGCGAATATGTGTCCGACTGGCGTCGCTCATCGGGCGCGCGCGGGGCACGGGCGTTGCCTCCATCCGGACAGACCGGACCTTGATATCGACCGATTCGATATGCAGTTGCATGCGTTGCGCCAGCGCCTGCGCGATAACCGGCTTCATGTAGCGCAGCCGGGTCGCCCAACTCGCATTGTCGACATGCAGGCGCAGGCGGTAGTTATCGTAGGCGCCGACCTGGATACAGGGCGCAGCCTGTGCGGGCAGAACCTCCAGCAACGCTTCCCGGATACGGCCCAGAAAGCGCACATAGCCCAGCAGATCCGCGATATCCGGTGTCGCTGTATGCAGCAAGGACTGGATTGAACGCGGGCTCGTCCCCATAGTCTGATAATCGTTACATGCGGGCTGGGGCTTGAGCGTAACAGCACCCTGTGCGGGGCGTCACTTAAAGGCGTGCCGGTGCTGCGTTATCATGCCGCTTTTGCATCGGCCGGCATCCATTTCGGGCGGGCCGGTTTCCGGGCCCGATCCGCCGGACCAGACCACGAGGGTTCATGAGCAATTTCCTGACCAAAGTCATCGGCAGCCGCAACCAGCGGGTCGTCAAACGTCTGCACCGGGGCGTGGGCGCCGTCAACACACTGGAAGCCGAATACGAAGCCCTCAGCGACGATGAACTGGCTGCCAAGACCGATGCGTTCCGCCAGCGTCTTACGGACGGCGCCGATCTCGACAAACTGTTGCCCGAAGCGTTTGCGGTGGTTCGCGAAGCCAGCAAGCGTGTGCTCGGCATGCGTCACTTCGATGTTCAGCTGGTGGGCGGTACCGTTCTCCATCAGGGCAAGATCGCTGAGATGAAGACGGGTGAGGGCAAGACCCTGGTCGCCACGCTCACTACCTATCTCAACGCCCTGGAAGGCAAGGGCGTGCATATCGTTACCGTCAACGATTACCTGGCCAGCCGTGACGCGGAATGGATGGGGCAGCTGTACCGCTTCCTGGGCCTGAGCGTGGGCGTGATCTATTCAGGCCAGGATCCGCAGGCCAAGCGTGGCGCCTATGCCTGCGACATCACCTACGGCACCAATAACGAGTTTGGTTTCGATTACCTGCGCGACAACATGGCGTTCACGCCGGCCGACCGCGTTCAGCGGCCGCTTAACTACGCCATCATCGACGAAGTCGACTCGATTCTGATCGACGAAGCGCGTACGCCGCTGATCATCTCCGGGCCCACCGATGACGACCCGGAAACCTCCCGGCAGGTCGATGGGCTGGTCAAGCACCTGGAAAAGCAGGAAGAAGAGGAAGGTCCCGGGGACTACAGCCCGGAAGAGAAGAACAAGCAGGTCTATCTCACCGAGGACGGCCACCAGAAGGTCGAGCGCCTGATGCGCGAATCGAGCCTGCTGGACGCCGAGGAGAGCCTCTACGACGCCAACAACGTCGCGCTCATGCATCACATGAACGCCGCCCTGCGCGCCCATGTGTTGTATCAGAAGAATATCGATTACATCATTGCCGACGGCCAGGTCGTGATCGTGGACGAATTCACGGGGCGCACGATGCCGGGGCGGCGCTGGTCGGACGGTCTGCATCAGGCGATCGAGGCCAAGGAAGGGGTCAAGATCCAGAAGGAAAACCAGACCCTGGCGTCGATTACCTTCCAGAACTTTTTCCGTCTGTACAACAAGCTCGCCGGCATGACCGGCACTGCGGATACCGAGGCCTACGAATTCCAGTCGATCTATGGTCTGGAAGTGGTGGTCATCCCGACCAACCGGCCGCTGGTACGCCGCGATATGCCCGATCTGATCTACATGACCGAGGCGGAAAAATACGAGGCGATCGCGGACGAAACCCAGGAATGCAGCGAGCGCGGCCAGCCGGTGCTGGTGGGTACCGCGTCCATCGATGCGTCGGAAATTCTGTCCCGTCTGCTGCGCGAGCGCGGTATCCGCCACGAGGTGCTCAACGCCAAGCAACACGAGCGCGAGGCCGATATCATCGCGCAGGCCGGCAGTCCGGGATCGGTGACCATCGCCACCAACATGGCCGGCCGTGGTACCGATATCGTGCTCGGCGGCAATCCTGAAAATGCGCTGGAAACCCTGGAAGAAGGCGACGAAGTCGGTCGCCAGCGTGTTCAGGACGACTGGAAGAAAGCCCACGAGGCGGTGCTCGAGGCCGGCGGCCTGTATGTGATCGCCTCCGAACGACACGAATCGCGGCGCGTGGACAACCAGCTGCGCGGGCGTTCGGGCCGTCAGGGTGACCCGGGCGCGAGCCGGTTCTATCTGTCGCTCGAAGATAGCCTCATGCGTATTTTCACGCCGCCACGGCTGCGCTCCATGCTGCAGAATTTGGGGCTGGAGAAAGGCGAGGCGATCGAGCACAAGTGGGTCACGCGGGCGATCGAGAATGCCCAGCGCAAGGTGGAATCCCACCACTTCGATATCCGCAAGCAGCTGCTCGAGTACGACAACGTCGCCAACGATCAGCGTCAGGTCGTCTACGAACAGCGCAACGAGCTCATGGATGCTGACGACGTTTCCGATGTGGTCGAAAACATCTGGGGCGATGTCGTCAACGAACTGATCGACGAGCATATCCCGCCGAAGAGTCTGGAAGAACAATGGGACGTGTCGGGGCTGGTCGAGGCCATCCAGCGCGACTTCGGTCAGGAACTGCCGATTCAGTCCTGGCTGGACGAGGAGCACAGCCTCGACGAGGAAGGCCTGCGCGTGCGTATCAACGAACACCTGAAGACGGCCTACGAGCAAAAACGCGAGGAAGCCGGGCCGGACGTGCTCGCCCAGATCGAGAAAGCCGTGGTGCTGCAGGTGCTGGATTCGCTCTGGCGTGAACATCTGGCGTCCATGGACTATCTGCGCAAGGGTATCCATCTGCGCGGCTATGCCCAGAAAGACCCCAAGAACGAGTACAAGCGCGAAGCCTTCGACATGTTCAACGCCATGCTGGGGCGTCTCAAGCACGAGGTCGTTACCGTGCTGGCGCGTGGCCGGGTCCGTGCCGAAATCACCGATGAGGCGCGTGAAGCCAGCCGCAAACAGATGGAGAATCTGGACTTCCAGCATGCCGACGCGGCCTCCGCGGCCGAGCACGCCACAGCCCAGCCGGAGACTGCACCGCCCGAGGAACCGATGGGCCCCGAAAACGCCGCGCGCGCCAACCTGCCCGGTTCGGGAGCGCCGGCGGAACCGGGCGAAGCGGAGCAGGCAGCCGCCGCCCGGCCCGAGACGTTCGTGCGTGGAGGGCGCAAGGTCGGACGCAACGAATCCTGCCCCTGCGGTTCCGGCAAGAAATACAAGCACTGCCACGGGCGCGACTAACGGAGTTTCCAGATGGCCGTCAATCTGCACCCGCCGGCGCGGCTCGAACCGGTAGCCGGCGCGCGCTGGGCGACCGCCGACGCCGCGATCAAGAAGCCCGGCCGCGACGATATCGCGGCGCTTGTGTTACCAGAAACCGCGACCCTGGCCGGCGTATTCACCCGTAACGCCTTCGCTGCCGCGCCTGTGCGCGTGGCCGAGGCCCACCTGGCGACAGGCCGGGCGCGCGCACTGCTGATCAACAGTGGCAATGCCAATGCAGGGACGGGCGCCGCCGGACACGACGATGCCGAGGCCTGCTGCGCGCGTGCCGGCGATGCGCTCGGACTCGCGGCCGATCAGGTGCTGCCGTTTTCCACCGGCGTGATCGGCGAACGCCTGCCCATGGATCGCCTGCTGCCCGCGATCGATGGACTCGGCGATGATCTGCGCGAGGATGCCTGGCTGGATGCGGCCCGCGCGATCATGACAACGGATACGGTTCCCAAGGGCGCGTCGCGCGTGCTTGATATCGGCGATGGTCGCCGGATCACGCTGACCGGTATCGCCAAGGGGTCGGGCATGATCCGGCCGGACATGGCGACGATGCTGGCGTTCATCGCAACCGACGCCGATATCGCCGCCGAAGATCTGGATGCGGCCCTGCGCCAGGCCAGTGACGCCTCCTTCAATTGTATTTCGGTGGACGGGGACACCTCTACCAACGACGCCTGCATGGCTTGTGCCACCGGTGCGGGTACGGCGTTGGCGGCGAGCGACGCATCGTGGCCGCGGTTTGTCGCGGCTCTGACGGATGTTGCCCGTGAGCTCGCGCAGGCGATCGTGCGTGACGGCGAGGGCGCGACCCATTTCATCACCCTCGCGGTCACGGGTGCCGCCAGCGATCACGAAGCGCGGGAAGTCGCATTCACCGTCGCCCATTCGCCGCTGGTCAAGACCGCCTGCTTCGCCGGCGATCCGAACTGGGGGCGCATCCTGGCGGCAGTCGGCCGGGCGCCGGTCGACGATTTCGTGATCGACAGCGTAGCGATCGCGCTCGACGACGTGGCCATCGTGGCCGATGGGGAGCCACGGCGCGATTACGCCGAGGCCGATGCCGCGGCGGTGATGGCGCGGCCGGAGTACACCATCGCGATCGACCTGGGCCGTGGCGATCGGGATGCGACGATCTGGACGTCCGATCTGTCCTATGAGTACGTCCGCATCAATGCCGAATACCGTAGTTAGGCCCGTAGTTAGGCTCCACAAAAGACACACGCATGGACGCCAGCCCCGAAGCTAACGATATTCTGGACATCGCCGTCGGCGTGCTCGTGGCGCCGGACGGCCGATTTCTGATTGCGCAGCGGCGTCCGGGAACCCCCGGTGCCGGCCGCTGGGAGTTTCCCGGTGGCAAGCAGGAGCCGGGCGAGACCGTGGAGAACGCCTTGCAACGTGAGCTGGCCGAGGAAATCGGTGTTCACGATTGCGTGGGCGAACCGATCATCCGGTTCGCCCATGCTTTGGGGCCGAGACCCGTTCGGTTGCATGTCTGGCGTGTCGAGCGCTGGGCCGGCGACGTACATGGTCGTGAAGGTCAGCGCATGCGCTGGGCCACGCGCGCCGAGCTCGGCGACGTCGATCTGTTGCCGGCCACCGATGCGATCCTGCAAGCATTGTTCCTGCCGCGCCGATACCTGATTACCCCGACCCTCGGCTGGCAAGGGGAGACGGCCTGGAAAGCGTCGTTCGAGGCCGCGCTGAACCGCGGCGCTCGCCTGGTCCGGCTACGCGATCACGATCTCGACGACAGTGCTTACCGGGCGTTGGCGGCCTGGGCGGTGTCACGGGCTCATGCCGCTGGCGCTCGTCTGCTAATCGATCGCGACGTGGCCATGCAGAAGGCTGTGGGCGCTGATGGCCTGCACTGGTCGGCAGATCGCTTGTGCGCCAATGGCCGGCCCGGTATCGCCCGCGATCAGTTATTGGCGGTATCGGCCCACGACGGCCGTATGCTGGCCCAGGCGTGCAGCCTCGGGGCAGATTTTGCGGTCCTGTCGCCGGTACGCGCCACCCGCAGTCATCCGCAGGCCGAGCCGCTCGGCTGGCACCGCTGGGTTGTCGAGCGAGGCGACCATGCACTGCCGGTGTATGCGCTGGGCGGCCTGACGGATGATGATATCGAGACAGCGCGCTCGCATAACGGTCAGGGTATTGCCGCTATCCGCGGCCTCTGGCCGCTTCCCGACCGCGACTAATGCGGGGGCTGGCCGTCCGGGTCGTACCCGTCGCCTGCTGCGCTCGGCACTGATCCTGAGGGGTCCGGAATCCGGTTGCTTTCGTCGAGCCAGTCACCCAGGTCGATCATCTTGCAGCGGCGCGAGCAAAAGGGCCGATAGGGATTGCCCGGGTCCACCCGGGCAGGCCCGCCGCAGTAGGGGCAGTCGATGGTTTTCTCTTGCGTCATTCGGCTAATCAGAAGCGGCAGCAGGCCATGCGGAATTCGATGGTCGATTGCGTCTGGCGGACATGCAGTTGCGCGTCATGATACTCCATGAAACGGATCGTCGCCCGATGCCGGCCGGCGCTGATTTCGGGGTAGACGCTGGCGTCGTCCAGCAGAATACGGATCATCTGGGTGGCATTGTCGGTGTTGTGAATATGGACGCCATTGTCCGCCGTGGCCGGGTGCGGCGTTGCGCTCTCGCGCAGTAGCCGCAGCAGCGTTGCAATCGCCTGTTCGAAGGGCGCGATACGCCGGCACCAGTGTTCGATATCCTCGTGAGTACGGCGGGCCGGCTGCGACAACCAGTGCTGGTAGGCCGGCAGATCGAAACTGCAACTGCCACCGGGGATCGCGTTGCGATTATTGAGACTGTTCAGCAGCTCGTTGTCGCGCAATTGATAGGACGCGAACTGGGGCGGTATCTGTTGCATCTGCCGCCCGAGCGTGTCCAGCTCGTCGAGTATGCGTTGCAGTGCCTCGCTGTCGACATCGTCGTGGTCCGTCAGGCGTTCGAGGCCGACGTAGCGTTGCCCCAGCTCCTTGCTGAGTTCCGCCCGGATATCGTGCCGCGAGAGCACGTTGAGAATATCCAGCAGAACGGCCATGGTCGCGCGCCTTCCCAACACGCTGTCATCGATCTGATGATGACGCAGTCGCGCGATCAGATGTTCCAGACGCAGGAACGTACGCACTCGTTCGTTGAGCGGTTGCTCGAAACACAGGTCGGCGTCGGTCGCCACGGACGAACTCTCGACAAGCATGTCAGGCGCCCCAGTCTATGCTGATGCAGCAGTCAGGCACAATCGGCTGCAGCCAGCCGGACGCCGGATCGGGGTCAGCCCGGCAGATGCAACGGCGGCAGATCGGCGATGTCGCCCTGGGCCAGGCGTAGATAGCCGGCGTGCAGGGCGGCTGCGAGATCGGCGATATCCTTGCGGGGGCCGGTATTGATGAGCACGTCGTCGGCCATGGCGAGCCGCTCCGAACGGGCGTCCTGAGCGGCGATCATCTTGCGCGCGAGGGTCTCGTCTATGTCGTCGCGCGACATCAGGCGTTCGAGCTGTGTCATCTCGGGCGCGTCGATCACCAGCACGCGATCGACGAGGTCGAGCATGCTGGATTTAACCAGCAGTGGGACCACGAGAATGCAGTAGTCGGATTCGGCTGCGTCGCGCTGTTCCGCTAAACCGGCCCGGATTCGCGGATGCGTGATGGCCTCGAGATCGTGGCGCGCGGCATCGTCGTCGAACACGATCCGCCGGAGATCGCCGCGCTTGAGGCCGCCATCGCGGTCCAGGATGTCCGTGCCGAAGCGATCCGCGATTTCATCCAGTGCGGGCTGGCCGGGTGCCACGATTTCACGGGCGACCGTATCGGCGTCGATGGTGGTGACACCCAGTTGCTCGAACGCGCTGGAAACGGCCGATTTGCCGCTGGCGATTCCGCCGGTGAGGCCGACGGCGAGTTTTCTGGTCATATCGCGAGTGTCCTGTGGGCTCGAAGATGGGCAATCGGGATGACTGGTGCGCTTTCAAGGCGATATTGTACTGTCCAGCGAGGCGGCCCGGTTTCGTGGTCACCTTGAAAAAATACTAACTCAATCCCGCAAACGACAGATAAGCGCGCGAGATTGTATCGCCTGCGACCAGTCCCAGCCAGCCGGCGATGGCCAGCCAGGGTCCGAACGGCATCGGTTTGCCACGTGCGAGCTGGCCCGACGCCATGAGTCCGCCGCCGACCAGCGCGCCCGCGAGCGAGGCGAGCAGTAATACCAGCGGCAGGGTCTGCCAGCCCAGCCAGGCTCCGATTGCGGCGAGCAGCTTGAAGTCGCCGTAGCCCATGCCTTCCTTGCCGGTCACCAGCAGGAAAAGCTGGAACACCAGCCAGAGCACGCCGTAACCGGCGGCTGCCCCGATGATGGCGGTTGCCGGGTCGACCTGGGCCACACCCCCGGCGTGGCCCAGGCTGAGCAACAATCCGAGCCATAACAAGGGCAGTGTCAGCGCGTCCGGCAGGAACTGGGTGCGCCAGTCGATCACCGCAGCGGCCAGCAACATCCATGTGTACAGCAGCGCGAAACCGGCGAAGGGCGTCGGCCCGAAGCGCGCTGCGACCACCAGCGACATGGCGGCGGCCATGAACTCCACCAGCGGGTACTGCCAGGAAATGGTCGCACCGCAGGATGCGCAGCGCCCGCGCAGCAGCAGGAAGCTGATCACCGGGATATTGTCGCGCGCCCGGATCGGCGTATTGCAATGCACACAGCAGGAGCGGGGCTGCGACAGGTTGAGTGCGGCGGTGTCTTCCGGGGTTGCGGGTTGGCCGAGTATCTCGGCAGCGCTGGCGCGCCACTGGGCTTCCATCATGCGCGGTAGCCGGATGATCACCACATTCAGAAAACTGCCGACGATCAACCCGAAAAGTCCGACCGCGGCATAAAACAGCGCCGGATTCTGATTCAGCAAGTCATGCATCTAGACGACGGACCCCAGTTTGAAAATCGGCAGATACATCGCGATGACCAGTCCACCGACCATGACGCCGATGATGGCCATGATCATGGGTTCCAGCAGGCTGGAGAGTGAATCCACCTGGTTGTCGACCTCGGCTTCGTAAAAATCCGCGACCCGTGCGCACATGGCATCAAGCGAGCCCGACTCCTCGCCGATTGCGACCATCTGCAATGCCATGCTCGGAAACAGGCCGGTGTTGCTCATGGCCAGCTGCAGCCGCTGCCCGGAGGCGACCTGATCGCGCATCTGCAGAATGGCCTGTTCGAAAACGATATTGCCGGAAGCGCGCGCAACCGAGTCCATGGCCTCTACCAGTGGTACGCCCGCGGCGAACATGGTCGACAGGGTCCGGGCGAAGCGGGCCACGGCGGCTTTGTAGAGGATATCGCCGATAACCGGTAGTTTCAGCGCTATACGGTCGTTGAGGTGGCGGAACGGCCGCGATCGCAGTCGGGCCTGGAAAAAGCCGTAGATCGCGAGTGCGGTCGCTCCGCCCATCAGCCACCACCAGCGCTGGACGAACTCGGACATGCCGATGACCAGCAGGGTGAATACCGGCAGGTCGGCCCCGAAGCCCTGAAACAGGGCCTGAAACTGCGGCACCACGAAATACAGCAGAATGCCCATCACGATGATCGCGACCACGATCACTGCCCCCGGATAGAACAGCGCCTTGCGGACCTTGGCCTTGATTGCTTCGGTCTTTTCCTTGTAGGTCGCGATCTTGTCGAGCAGGGCTTCCAGCGCCCCGGATTTTTCGCCGGCCTGGACGAGATTCACGAACAGATCGTCGAAATGCTTCGGGTGCCGGGCCAGCGCCTCGGCCAGGGTGATGCCGCTTTCGACATCGTCGCGAATCGCGGCCACGAGCTCTGCGAATGACGGGTTGTCGGCGCCGCGGCTGATGATGTCCAGCGACTGCACCAATGGCACGCCGGCCTGCAGCATGGTGGCGAGTTGCCGCGCGAGTACCGCGATGTCCGCGGGCTTGACCTTTTTCTTGCGCTTGCCGCCGATGCCGAACAGGCGGGTCTGCTTGCGGACCCGGATCGGGTTGATGCCCTGCTTGCGCAGCATGACCTTGACCATGGCCTCGTTGGGAGCGTCGGTATGGCCTTTCACGCGGCCGCCGTTACGGTCGCTGCCTATCCAGAAAAAAGTATGTTTTTCAGTCCGCGTCTCGGCCATGAGCCTCCCCCGGCGTAGTGATTGTACAGCCGATGCAGCGTCAATCTGCCTTGCTTTGGATATGCGGGCAAATCCGTGGGTGCTGCATTTTCAATCCATGCCCAACTTCGCCAGACGGTAACGCAATGCGCGAAAGGTGATGCCCAGGTGTCTGGCCGCGCGCGTCTTGTTATATCGGCAGGCTTCCAGCGCGGCCTGTATGCGCTCGCGTTCCAGTGCTTCGATCTGGCTTTCCAGGTCGCCGCTGGCGGCCACGGATGACGGTGGCGCGCCTGGCGAAGTCGTGCCGGTGTTCTCGTGCGGATCGGCATGGGGAGCCGCATCGTGTGGTGGCGCGGCGTGTGATCCGCTCAACGGCGAATTCAGGCGCAGGTAGTCGCGCGTTATGACCGGCGTATCGCTGAGGGTGACCGCCCGCTCGAGGATGTTTTCCAGCTCCCGGATATTGCCGGGGAACGAGTAATCCCGGAGTGCGGCACGCGCGTCGTCGGCCAGTTGTGGCGGTGGCGACAGACGCATCCTGCGGGTCAGGCCGGCAAGGATACGGTCGGCCAGTATGCCGATATCGGCGCGACGTTCGCGTAACGGCGGTACGTGCACCTCGATGACGTTGAGCCGGTAATACAGATCCTCGCGGAAACGGCCGCGTTGCACCTCGGCGGCCAGGTCGCGGTGGGTCGCGCAGATCACGCGCACATCGACCGCGGTCTCCATGTTGGCGCCCACCGGCCGGATCGCGCGTTCCTGGATTGCGCGTAACAGCTTGACCTGCATGGCCAGCGGCAGGTCGGCTACTTCGTCCAGAAACAGCGTGCCGCCGTCGGCGCGCGCGAACAGCCCGGGCGTATCGCGCATGGCGCCCGTGAACGCGCCGCGCAGGTAACCGAAGAATTCCGATTCCATCAATTCCGAGGGGACGGCGCCACAGTTGACCGGCACGAAGGCGGATTCTTCGCGTGGCCCTTCGGCGTGGATCATGCGCGCGACCAGTTCCTTGCCGGTACCCGATTCGCCGGTGATGTGGACGGGCGCCTGGCTGCGCGCCAGCCGGCTGATGGTTTCCCGCAGGCGTTGCATGGCGGGCGTGTCGCCGACCAGCCGGGGTGAGACATCCAGCGAGGGATGGGGCGGCGCGTCATGATTCAGTCCTGCAAGTTTCAGTGCCTGGGCCACGAGCGAGCGCAGGCCGGCGACGTCGATCGGCTTGGACACGAAATCGAACGCGCCGGCCTTGAGACTGGCGACCGCGCTTTCGGCGCTGCCGTAGGCCGTGATGATTGCCACCGGGCAAGCCGGGTGATGTTCGCTGATGTGTTCGATCAATTCCAGGCCTTCACCGTCGGGCAGGCGCATGTCGGTCAGACACAGATCGAACGACCGCTGATGCATGGCGTCCCGCGCGCTCGCCAGATCGGGGACCGCGTGTGTGCGGATCGACATGCGCGCGAGGGTGATTTCCACCAGTTCGCGTATATCGGCTTCGTCATCGACGATCAGGGCGGTGGCTGTGTGGTCGTGTGTCATGTTCCAGGGGGGTGGGCCGTGGCGGCGTGTTGCGGGTTCGGTAAATGGCCAGGCGTATGGGCGAAGATGATACGAAAGCAGGCGCCGCCGGGCCGCGTCACCGGTGCCAGTTGGGCGCCATTGGCTTCGCACAGCTCGCGTGCGATATACAGCCCGAGTCCGGTGCCGTCGTGTGCGGTGGTAAAGAAAGGCTCCATGATACGGCTGGCGATGGCGGGTTCCAGGCCCGGCCCGTTGTCCGCGATATCCAGACACAGCAGCCCGTAGCGGTTGTCATGCGCCGTCAGCGTGATCCGGAGTACGGTCAGATCGCGGCGACCGTGACGCTGGCTGTTGTCCCAGAGATTGAACAGTATCTGGCGCAGATGTGCCGGATCGAACTGGATTTCGATCGGGTGCCCGACGCCGCATGTCGTGAACTGCGGTGCCTGGGCATGTTGCTGGCAATAGTCTTCGATGGCGTTGTCCAGCCAGGGGCCCAGATTGATGGTCTCGCGGCCGCCGCCGGAGCGCCGGGACAGGCCGAGAACGCTGGCAATGATGCTGTCGATACGCCGGCTATGGCGGTGCACGATATCCAGCAGACGCTGTTCGTCCGGACCGATTGCGTCGGATTCGGCGAGCAGTTGTCCGGCATGGCTGATGGCGCCCAGCGGGTTGCGTATTTCGTGGGCGATGCTGGCGGTCAGGCGGCCGATCGAGACCAGTTTGAGTTGCTGGGCCTGTTCGCTCTGACGCAATGCGTCCTCGATGAAAATCAGTATCGATGATGCGTGTGCGCGGTCCAGCCGCGAAAATGTCGGCAACAGCACATGGCCGCCGGCGTGCACGACTTCGACCGTCTCTCGTGGCTGTTGCTGCCAGCGGGTCAGGGCCTGATCGAGCTCGGGTGTGATGCTCGTCAGTGTCTGATCCTGCGGCACGGGTGATGCCAGCGTGAGCAGCTCGAGCGCGGCATCGTTGATCAGCTGTATGCGTCGTTGGGCATCGACCACGATTGCACCCATCTGCATCTGCCGAATGATACGACGGTTGAGTTCGGCGAGATCGCGTATCTCGGTCGCCCGTTCTGCGGCGAGCGCCTCGCTGGAACGGATACGCCGAGCGAGCCAGTGCGAGACAAGCACGGTAAAGAACAGTAGTGCGCCCAGAATGCCCGCTTGCATCGACTCGGCCTGAGTGCCGGGCAAGCGTAGTGAACGTAACGCCTCCTGACCGAGAATGGCAATCACAGCGCCGGCAGTCAGAAGTCCGGCAAGGCGTCCGGGCAGCAGCATGCCGGCCGCCGACAGCGGTGCGATCAGGAGCATCCCGAAGCCGCCGGCGACGCCGGCGCTGGCGTACGTCAGCCCGGTGAAGAACACCACGTCGACCGCCACCGCCACGACGATCTGCACGCGCAACGCCGGAAGGCGAATCAGTGCTGCGACCATGGCCAGAACGCATTCGGCCAGATAAATGAGACAGCCCAGGCCGAACAGCGTCGGCATGGCGGTCTCGAAGGCCGGCGCGTCCGTGCTGAGCAGCGCTGTCGTGACCAGGCCGAACGCGACCAGACAGCGGTAGGCGCCGAACAGCGCGACGGCCCGCCAGTCCTCGGCATGGCGGATAAACGGGGTCGCGCGCCGGCTACTCACCGTTTGTGGTCGGGGGAAGGGGTCACCGTATCGCCGCGGTGTTCGCAGTCTGTATCCGTGCAGACGTAGTCGTTGCCCTCCAGGCGGGCCAGAGCCAGCGGCAAATGCACGCCGCAGCGTGCGCAACGCACCGTCTTTTCGAAGCGCGGGGGCGAACGCCGGGGCCTGTCGCGTTTCGGCGACGTCGTGCCGAGAAGCTGGCGAACGATCAACCAGCCCACGCCGAGCAAGAGCAGTAATCCGAGTATGCGTCCCATGGACAATACGGCCGATGACCCTAGGGGCATCATACGTCAGGTGGGTGTCTGCGACGATAGTTTATGGGTAAATATGCACAATACAGTTGTCGCCGCTGCTTGTAGGGTTGACAATAGCCCGCGGTAACGATTTCGAATCCAACAAGGCGGTGGCATGAACGTTCACGAATATCAGGCCAAGGAAATTTTCGCGCGTTTCGGTGTGCCGGCGGGCGAGGGTCGGGTTGCCCGGTCGGCTGACGAGGCGGTCGAGGCCGCGCGAACGCTGGGTGGTGAACGCTGGGTCGTCAAGGCGCAGGTGCATGCTGGCGGTCGCGGCAAGGCGGGCGGCGTGAAGATCTGCGACAGCGCGGAGGACGTTCGCCAGGCCGCCGACGACATGCTCGGCAGCGAGCTCAAGACCAAACAGACCGGCGATACGGGTCTGCCGATCAATGCGATCTATGTCGAAAAGCCGGCCGATATCGATAGTGAGTTGTACCTGTCGGTGCTGGTGGATCGCGCCAGCCGCCGGGTGACGTTCATTGCCTCGCCGGACGGCGGCATGGATATCGAGGAAGTCGCCGAAAACCGACCCGAGAAGATCAAGCAGGTCGCGATTCATCCGGCCGCCGGCTTTCAGGCCTATCAGGCGCGAGAGCTCGGTTTCTTCATGGGGCTGGACAAGAAGCAGGTTGGCGAATTCGTCAAGATCATGAGCGGCCTGTACGACCTGTTCATCGAGTGCGACGCCTCGCTCGTGGAAATCAACCCGCTGGTCACCACCAAACAGAGTGGGCTGGTCGCGCTCGACGCCAAACTCAATCTGGACGACAACGCGCTGTTCCGGCATTCGGATCTGGCCGATATGCGTGACAAGAGTCAGGAAGATCAGCGCGAGGCCGAGGCCGCCGAGCACGATCTGTCGTATATCACGCTGGATGGCAACATCGGCTGCATGGTCAACGGCGCCGGCCTGGCGATGGGCACCATGGACCTGGTCAAGCTGCACGGCGGCGAGCCGGCCAATTTCCTCGATGTCGGCGGGGCGGCCACGGCCGAGCGCGTCACCGAGGCCTTCAAGCTGATTACCGCCGGCGACAACGTTCAGGCCATTCTGGTGAATATCTTCGGCGGCATCGTGCGCTGTGATCTGATCGCCGAGGGCATCATCAAGGCGGCCGAGGATGTCGGCATCAATGTGCCGGTTGTCGTGCGGCTGGAAGGAACCAAGGCCGAGGAGGGCCGCAAGCTGCTCGAGGATTCCGAGTTCAAGCTCATTGCGGCACAGGATCTCACCGATGCGGCCAAGAAGGTCGTGGCCGAGGCCGGCAAATAGCCGTCGCCGGGCCATACCTACGCTTTCGCCGCAGGCATTTGCCGAACACGCTTTTATAGACCGGGACTAATCCATGAGCATTCTCGTCGACCGTCACACCAAACTCATCGTCCAGGGCTTCACCGGCTCGCAGGGCACGTTCCATTCCGAACAGTGCATCGACTACGGCACGAACATCGTGGGTGGCGTCACTCCGGGCCGGGGTGGTGAAACCCATCTCGACCGTCCGGTGTTCAATACCTGCCGCGAGGCCGTGGATGCTACCGGCGCCAATGCCACCATGATTTATGTCCCCGCGCCGTTTGCGGGCGACGCGATCCTGGAAGCCGCCGACGCCGGTATCCAGACCATCGTCTGTATCACCGAACATATTCCCGGACTGGATATGTTGCGGGTGCGCGCCGCTCTGGACGACTCCGACAGCGTGCTGGTCGGCCCCAATTGCCCGGGCGTAATCACGCCCGGCGAATGCAAAGTCGGCATCATGCCCGCGCACGTACACCAGAAGGGCCGGATCGGCGTGGTCTCCAGATCCGGTACGCTGACCTACGAAGCCGTGTTTCAGACCACGCAGAACGGCCTTGGACAGAGCACTTGCGTGGGTATCGGCGGCGATCCCATCCACGGTCTGGGCTTCATCGATTGTCTGGAACGCTTCGAGGCGGACGATCAGACTGACGGCGTGGTTATGGTCGGCGAGATCGGTGGTACAGCCGAGGAAGAGGCCGCCGAGTTCATCCAGTCGAACATGTCCAAGCCGGTGGTGGCCTATATCGCGGGCGTGACCGCGCCGCCCGGTAAACGCATGGGCCATGCGGGTGCGATCATCTCCGGCGGCAAGGGTACGGCCGATGACAAGTTTGCCGCGCTGGAGAAGGCCGGCGTCGCCACCGTGCGTTCGACCGCCGAGATCGGCAGCAAGATGGAAGATATCCTCGGCTGATCGATACGTTGACGGCATCGCCACCCAACAAGGATGCAAAGCCGGAGCCCGGGCACGGGTCTCCGGCTTTTTCGTGACGATGACTCCGTCTGCGTCAAGCCCACACCACCGTTATAGCGTTACGCCGGTCCGGCATGATCGAATGCGTACACGCTTCAATGGAGCACAATCGAAATGAGCGCCATCTACGAACTCAGCTGCGACTGCGGTCACGTCACCATGACGGCGCGCGGCAAACCCGAAGTATCGTTGTATTGTCATTGTGGTAGCTGTCGCGATCTGTATAGCGCCGATATTCTGTCGGCCACCGGCTGGTCGGACGACAATGTCGAGCTACCCGATGAGTCGGCCCTGTTCGTGCACAAGGTCGACGGTAAGCAGATGACCCGCTATGGCTGCCCCAAGTGTGGGGTGATCATGTACGGGCGGCACAAGCCGGGTATTCCGGTTATCCCGAACGGTGTCGTCCGCAAGGCCAACGACGGCCAGCTGCCCGCCGAACTCGCGCCTACACTGCACCTGTTCTACGGCGAGCGAGTACTGGACATCGACGATGACCTGCCCAAGTCCGAAGGTGGTGAGATGATCGGCCTCTAGCGCCGATAGGGTCTCGCGGGAGCGATCCATGAATGCATCGACCTATGCGCTGAGCTGCGACTGCGGGGCGTTGACGCTGACCGCGCACGGCGAGCCTGCGGCTTCGGAGTATTGCCACTGCGCGACTTGTCGGGCGTTTCACGGCGTCGACATGACTTCGGTCACGGCCTGGCCCGAGGCGCAGGTCGAGCTGCCGGCAGTCGATGCCAACGCGGTTTTCGAATATGCGCATCCACACAAGCAGATGCGTCGTTTCGGCTGCGCGCGGTGTGGCACGTTGCTCTACGCCCGCCATCGACCCGGCATGCCGGTCATTGAACACGCCCGTTTTCGGGTCGCCAACGACGGCGAATTGCCACGTGCGCTGATGCCGGCGCGCCACCTGTTCTACGCCGAGCGTGTAATCGATATCGATGATGAATTGCCCAAGTATCGCACCGACGCCCAATCCGAAATCATAGGCGCGTAGCGCGCGAGAATTCTTTCCATGACTACCGCATCCCTACGTGTTGCAATGGCTCAGCTCAACGTCTGGGTCGGGGATATCGGCGGCAACGCCGATCAGATGATCGAGGCGGCGTCCGTCGCGCGCGACCGTGACGGGGCGGATATCGTCGCGTTTCCGGAAATGGCGCTGCTGGGCTATCCGCCGGATGATCTTCTTCTGCGGCGTGGTCTGCCCGCCGCCATCGAGGCCACGCTTGCTCGGCTGACCGACGAAATCGTCGGCATCACCGCGATCGTCGGCTACCCCGAATACGTCGGCGAGACGATCTACAACGCGGCCGTCGTATTGCGTGATGGCGAGCGTGTCGGTCATTACCGCAAGCAGTGTCTGCCCAACTATGGCGTGTTTGACGAGCGCCGCCACTACCAACCGGGCGATGCGCCCTGTGTGTTCGAACTCGACGGGCGTCAGGTCGGGGTGACGATCTGCGAGGACATCTGGGAGAAAGGCCCGTCCGCGCAGGCGCGGACCGCCGGCGCCGAGCTGTTGATCAATCTCAATGCCTCGCCGTTTCATGCCGACAAGCAGGCCGAGCGCGAGCGCCTGCTGACAGAACGCGCCCGTGCCAACGACATGGCGATCTGTTACGTGAACTGTGTCGGCGGGCAGGACGAACTGGTATTCGACGGTCGCTCCTGTGCCGTGAATGCACGCGGGGCGATCACGCTGCGTGCGCCGGCGTTCGAAAGCGGCGTGTTCGCGCTCGACTGGCCGGCGGATGCGCACGACGACCCAGGCAGCAACGGTATTGCCGAGTTGCCCAGCGCCGAAGCCCTGATCTACGACGCGCTGGTGCGCGCGACCCGCGACTATGTCGATCGCAACGGTTTTCCCGGCGCGCTCATCGGCGCGTCCGGCGGGATCGATTCGGCGCTGGCCATGGCCGTCGCGGCCGATGCGCTGGGCGGTGAGCGGGTCTGGGCGGTGTCCATGCCATCGCGCTATACCGCCGATATCAGCAACACCGACGCCGCAGAGCAGGCGCGACGCATGGGTGTGCGCTATGACGAGCTGCCCATCGAGGACGGATTCTCCGCGCTGCTGGATACACTGGCGCCGTTGTTCGGCGAGCGCGAGCCCGATACCGCCGAAGAGAATCTGCAGTCCCGTATCCGCGGTGCGCTGTTGATGTCGTTGTCCAACAAGTTCGGCCACGTGGTGTTGGCCACCGGCAACAAGTCCGAGATGGCGGTGGGCTACGCCACGCTGTATGGCGACATGTGCGGCGGGTTCGCGCCGCTCAAGGATGTCTATAAGACCTGGGTCTACCGGCTGGCCCGGTTCCGCAATACCCGTGGGAATGTGATCCCCGACCGCGTCATCACCCGGCCGCCGTCGGCCGAGTTGCGCGACGACCAGGCCGATACCGACACGCTACCCGACTACGACCTGCTGGACCCGATCATCGAGGCCTATGTCGAGCGCGGTGAGTCGATCGAAGGGATCTGTGCCGAAGGCTACGCCGAGGCCGACGTCCGGCAAGCCGCCGGGTTGATCCGCCGCAACGAATACAAGCGCCGTCAGGCCGCGCCGGGACCGAAGGTCACGCGGCGTGCGTTCGGCCGCGATCGCCGTTATCCGATAACCGCAATCTACGGCGACTTGTAGACCGCCTGTACGCCGGGCTCAGCCGGCGTCGGAGGTTTCTTCCGGCGTGTCGTCGTCGGACGCGGCATCCTGTTCGTCCAGCGGCTGTCCGGCGGCTGCCGCGTCGCTGACATCCGGCAGATCGTAGCGCGGCGCTTCACCCGCACGCTGGCGATAGAACTCTTCGCGATGGAGAACGTAGTTGGGATACGAAACCTGCAGGATGGCGCGCGTATCGTCGGCCAGATCGGGCAGGTTCAGATTGGCGTAGCTCTGTTCCATGATTTCCAGCGCACGCGGCACCGAATCCGTGCCCTGATAGCGCGATACCACGTCTTCGGCGCGCCGGCTGGCCGCGACATATGCACGCCGGCGCAGGTAGTATTCCGCCACCCCGATCTGGAACTCTGCCAGTCGGTTGCGGATGTCCACCATGTGCAGCTGGGCGTCCTTGGCGTAGACGCTGTTCGGATAATTCTGGATCAGCAGGCCGAAGTCGTTGAACGCTTGGCGCAGAAAATCGGTGCCCCGCTTGTCGGGGTCCGCACCCAGTAGTCCGGCGTTGTTGCGGTTGTAGTTGGATAGCCCGCGCAGGTAGTACACATAGTCGATATGCGCATTGCGCGGCCGTTGCTTGATGAAACGATCCGCCGCGGCGATCGCTGCGTCGTACTGTTCCGCCTTGTAGTGGGCGGCTACCGATTCCATTTCCGACTGGGCGGCGTAGGGCGAGAAGGGGAATCGCGCCTGGATCTCTGCGTATAATCGCAGCGCGCGATCCGGCCGGTCGTCGACAAGAAACTCGCGCGCGGAATTGTAGAGTCGTTCGGCATCCGCCGAATCCAGCTTGTTGCCCTCGCGGTCAACAAGCGGCACATCGCTGTAGCCGGTTTCGTCGATTGCCTTGTCGCCGCCGCAGCCGGCAGCCGTGAGCACCGTAAGAACACAAAGTGCGAGAATGATTGTCCGCATGCCAGCCTCGGGCGCGTCGCCTGCGCCGAATGAATAGAAAGATAGTGTGAACATAGACAAGGGCGGAGTATACCCAATGCCACCCAGCCGCAGCGAACCCGATTTCGATGCACCGATTCCGGACGACTATACGGGCCAACGCCTGGACCGGGCGCTGGCGGCGCTTTTGCCGGATTATTCGCGCAGTCGCCTGCAGGCATGGCTGGCCGAAGGCGCGTTGACGGTGGACGGCGAAACCCCGGCGGCCAAGACCAAGGTCGCGGGTGGCGAACAGGTATGCCTGTTTCTGCCCAGCGAACCCGACGATGCCACGGTAGCGCCCGAACCGATAATGCTGGATATTATCCACGAGGACGATGCCATCCTGGTGATCGACAAGCCCGCCGGGCTGGTCATGCATCCCGGGGCGGGTAATCCCGACGGGACCCTGCAGAACGCGCTGCTGCATTACGACGAATCGCTGGCCGCATTGCCGCGCGCCGGTATCGTGCATCGGCTGGACAAGGACACCTCCGGGATTCTGGTGGTCGCCAAAACGTTTGCCGCACACAAGCAACTGGTCGCCGATCTGGCCGAACGCACCATCAAGCGCCAGTACGAGGCCGTGGCTGTGGGCGTGATGACCGCCGGCGGACATGTCGATGCGCCGCTGGACCGGCACCCGGTGGACCGCAAGCGCATGGCAGTGCGGGACTTCGGGCGCGAGGCCGTCACCCACTACCGGGTGATCCACCGTTACCGGGCCCATACCCATGTGTGCTGCGAACTCGAGACCGGGCGAACCCATCAGATCCGCGTGCACCTGGCGCATATCCGTTATCCGTTGCTGGGCGACCCCGTCTACGGTCGGCGCCTGGCGCTGCCGCGCGACTCCAGCGATGCATTCATCGCCGCGCTACGCGGTTTCAGGCGTCAGGCGCTGCATGCACGCACTCTGGGTCTGACGCACCCGGTGACGGGCGAAGACATGCAATGGCAGTCGCCGCGGCCGGCCGATTTCGAAGCGCTGCTGGCGGCCTTGGCCGAGGACGCCCGCGCGCACGCGCCATGAGCGAGCCTGTCGGATTTCTGACGGCCGACTGGCCGGCGCCCGCGCATATCCGGGCAGGAACCACGCTGCGTACCGGCGGGGTGAGCACACCGCCGTTCGACAGCCTCAACCTGGGCGACCGGGCCGGCGACGACCCGGACGCCGTCGCCGCGAATCGCGATCGGCTGCGCGCGCAGCTCGATCTGCCGGATGAACCCGCCTGGCTCTACCAGGTACATGGCACGCGGGTGGTAGATGCCGCCCGCCCGATCTCCGGCGAGGCCGATGCCAGCGTCGCCACGGGTAACGCCGCCGTCTGTGCGGTCCTGACCGCAGACTGTCTGCCGGTGCTGTTCTGTGACCGCGCGGGCACCTGTTTCGGCGCCGCGCACGCCGGCTGGCGCGGTCTGGCTGGCGGTGTGCTCGAGGCCACGATCGAGAAATTGCCCGCCCGGTCGGCGGAACTGCTGGCCTGGCTTGGCCCGTCCATCGGCGCCCACAATTTCGAAGTGAGCGAGGACGTGCGCGACGCGTTTTGCGATCGGTCCCCGGAAGATGCCAGCGCGTTCACGCCGCGTGCTGCCGCCGGCAAGTACCGCGCGGATATCTACGCATTGGCCCGCGCCCGGCTGCGCCGCGCGGGCGTGCCCGATATTTACGGTGGCGGTTTATGCACCATCGACGATACCGCCCGGTTCTATTCCTATCGTCGCGCGCCAGAAACCGGGCGCATGGCGAGCCTGATCTGGTCCGCTGCCTGACTTCCAGCGTTGCACTTCAATCCATGCCGGTGAGTCCGCGTTCTGCTTGCGTAATGACTCTTGGTCAGTTATAAATGATCAGGAGTCATTCAAGATTTGTTCCGCCTATGACACGCAGTCGCGCCATCAATGAAGACCAGCGTGCAGCACGTCGTATGGCGATCCTCGATGCGGCGCGTGCCGCACTGACGCACCAGCCGCTGGAGGCGGTCACCATGGCGGGCATCGCACGCGCGTCCGGGTTGGCCAAGGGCACGCTATATCTCTACTTCGACACCCGGGAAGCGCTGTTTCTGACGCTGGTCGAGGAAGAACTATCGGCCTGGTTCGACGCGGTGGATGCCGGTTTGTCCGACGTGGCTCGCGATGGTCACGATGCAGTGGCGACGCTGCTCGGTCGGTCGATCGCGGGTCAGCCGTTGTTGCCGCGCCTGATTGCTGTCCTGCATACGGTGCTGGAATGCAACATCGACTTCGCAACCGCACGGGCCTTCAAGTCATGGCTGTTTCGACGCAGTCTTAAAACCGGGGCCAGCCTTGAGGACGTATTGGGGTTTCTGGAGCCCGGCGCCGGCATGACGCTGTTGCTGCGGGTGCATGCACTGGCGATCGGCTTTCAGCATGCCGCCAACCCGGCACCGGTCGTGCGCGAAGTCATCGCGCACGACCCGGCTCTGGATGTTTTTTCCGTGGATTTCGTGTCGGGCTTGACTGGCACCCTGCGTCTGCTGCTCGCGGGCTGGTCTCAACAGGAGAACAACGATGAGTAGAATTAACGTATCCGGAAAGACAGCGTTGGTGACCGGAGCCTCTAGTGGTCTCGGGGCGGAGTTTGCGCGGGAGCTGGCCGGGCGCGGCGCCGACCTCGTGTTGGTGGCACGCCGGGCCGAGGCGCTCGAACGGGTGGCCGACGAGATCAAGTCGCAGCATGGGGTCGAGGTCAGTACCGTCGCCATGGATCTGGGCACAGCCGATGCGCCGCAGGCGCTCCACGATCGGGTGGTGGCCGATGGGCATAACGTGGCTGTGTTGATCAACAATGCCGGTTTTGGCGTGTTCGGTGATGCCCTGGATATCCCCTGGGAACGCGAGAACGCGATGCTGCAACTGGATATCGTCAATCTCGTGCATCTATCCAAGTTGTTCGCCAGGACCATGAAGGCTCGTGGCGATGGCGCCATTCTGCAGATTGCGTCCTCCGGTGCTTATCAGCCCTCACCGGGTTATGCCAGCTACGCCGCGGCCAAGGCGTTCGTGCTGTCCTACGGCTATGCGCTGGACTACGAGCTCAAGGGTACCGGGGTGTCCTGCACGGTGTTGTCGCCGGGCGTGACCGCGACCGAGTTCCTGCAGGTGTCCGGTCAGGACAAGACCTGGTACCACAAGCTGACTATGATGCAGGCGCCGCAGGTGGCGCGTATCGGTATCAACGCGTTGCTCGCCCGCCGTGGCAGCGTGGTGGCCGGCTGGATGAACAAGCTCGCCGCCCATTCGGCGCGACTCAATCCGAGTTCGGTGCAGACCGCCGTAGCGCATCGGGTGATGAAAAACTAGGTGCGGGCCTGTCGGGCGCTCGTCCGGCGCTGGCTGGGCCGCACACATGCGCAAGCCCAACGACTGGCTGCTGTTCGACCTCGGCGGCGGCCCGCGACCGTTGCCCGGAATGGCCCGGCCATCGAAATCAGAGTGGGTAACTGATTCCGGGGTGTTCTAGGCGGTCAGTTCAGGGTGGCGTCGGCCGTTCGGCATAGGTGGCGATCATGGTACTGAGCGCGTCGATCAGTTCCTGCGTGCTGACGGGTGGATTGGCCAGGCTCTGATGGCGCATCACCGTGAACAGTGTGCTGTTGATCACCACGAACAGCATCGCGGGTAGGTTATCCACCGTGAGGTCACCGTGGTGGCGCAGGATATAGCGTCGGCAGGCCTCCATCATGTGCTCTTCGAGCATGTTCATCACTGTGAGGGTGTGCAACTGGTTCCAGTTGCGCGCCAGCTCCAGGTAAAGGTTTTCCTGGCTGTTGGTTGCGGCCAGTGCGGTACGCAGCAATGCCTGCACGACGGACTGTACGTCCGCGTCGCCCACGTCGGCCAGCGTGTCGTCGATCGCGCTCGCGATTTCTCCGGTTAGGCGTTCCAGCAGGGCCTCGATCAGGTCGTCCTTGTCATGAAAGTACTGATACAGCGAGCCCACGCTGACACCCGCGCGATCGGCGATGTGGTTGGTGGTGGTCTGTGCCAGGCCACGCTGGGCGATGACCTGTGCGGTGGCATCGATCAGCTCATTGACCGCTTTTCTGGAGCGGGCCTGCTTGGGTTGTTTACGCATGACCTTCCTGATGCCGATTGAAATACGAGTTGAATGCGAATACATATTCGCATTAATTTCAGGTCACGAGTCAACAGCAAGGGCCGAGAATGTCGCATCAATCCACTGAATACGCCTCGATCCCGAGCCGCCACGGTGCCGATCTGGTTGCCGGCCGTCGTATCGGCGGCATGCTGCGTTGGATGACGCGCGGCAATCCCGAACCGTCACGACAACGCTGGCAAGCCCTGGGACAGGCGTTGAACCGCGGCGATCCGGCGATGGATCGCCTGTTGGCCTGGATGCAGGATTACGGCATGCGCGAGAGTCGTCGGCTGTTCCAGCAGGCGCTGGATCACGGTATCGACAGCCTGCCCGATGCGCCGGCGCCGTTGCGCGCTTTTTTCGAAGAGGTGGAAACACTGCCCGATTGGGTCGATACCGATCTGCTGGAACGCGGTGCCGAGGCCAGTCATCTCACCGGGTTGACCGGAATGCGCGTGTTGCGGGACGCGGCCCTGATGGCAGGCTATCAGGCATCGGCGATCAACAAGACACTGGTACTCACCGGGAGTCTGTCCCGCGGGCCGCAGCGGCGATTGGCCGAGACAACGCGATGGTGGATCGACTGCACGGGTTCCGCCGGGATGACGCGTTTCGGTGCGGGCTTCAAGAGTACGCTGCATGTGCGTCTGGTACATGCGCTGATTCGCCAGCGGGTAGAGCGCATGCCCGAATGGGATGCCGACACATGGGGTCTGCCCGTGAATCAGACGGATATGGCCGCTACCCAGTTGGGTTTCAGTGTCATCTTTCTTCTGGGCAGTCGTGCGCTGGGCGTGCCGTTGACGCCCGGTGATGGCCGGGCACTCATGCATCTTTGGCGTTATATCGGCTGGCTCATGGGTGTGGATGAATGCTGGTTGCCCGAGACCGAAAACGAGGGTCGAACCCTGCTTTATCAGATCCTGTTGTCCCAGGCGCCGCCGGACGAGAGTAGTCGCGAACTCGGCCGCGCGCTCATGGATGAACCGTTGCAGCGCCCATATCGGAACCTGGGTTGGCTGCGTGGGCGTTACGAACGGGCCCGGCACCTGAGTATCGCGCGGTTCTTCCTGGACCGTCAGGGCATGCGCGATCTCGGCCTGCCGGTACGCACCGTGCCGTGGTATCCGGCGATTGCCGCGCCGCTCAATCTTGCCCGCCATGGGGGAAGCCGGGCGGTGCCAGGCGGACGCAAGCGTCTGATGAGCAATGGTCGCGCCACGCAGGAGGGTTATCTGCGCACCCTGTTTGGCGAAACAGAAATCCCGGGATCGTACGCCAGCATTACCGCTCCCGGTTAGATGTCGGGCCGGCTTGGGCATCTGCGCGTGCCTGGAATAATGTCAGGCCAAAGCAATGGTCGGCGAATGATCCGAACCTGTTGCGTGTCCGCGCCCCCAGCTTGCGCAATGCCGCCCTTGCGCCAGGAGTTTGCGGAAAAGATGGGCCCCTGAAGCTCTCGGTCTCGGATGACCGATCACGGTCTTCGGTAGGCGGACTCTCATGCGCAGTCCCGGGGTTGGAAGGCGGCGGGATCGTGTCTTGCCTTTTGCTTGATCAGCGCCCCTGAAAACGCGCCTCGCGGCGTTCGACGAATGAATTCACGCCTTCTTCGGCGTCTTCGCTCTTCATGATCGGCATCAGGTCGGGCAGTAGGCGTTGCATGGCCGCGCGTTCACCTTCGTCCAGCGACATGCGGGCATTGTTCAGCGTGGCCTGCACGCCCAGTGGCGCCTGTTTGGCGATGCGCTCGGCGATCTCGAATGCGCGGTCGAACTGTTCTCCGGCGGGCGTGACTTCCTGTACGAGTCCCATGCGCAGGGCTTCGTCAGTCGGGATTTCGTCGCCGGTGAGCAGATAGCGCATGGCATTGCCCCAGCCGATGTTCTGGATGAAACGCACGGTGGCACCGCACACGGGGTAGATGCCGCGTTTGACCTCGATCTGGCCGAGGCGCGTGTTGTCGGCCGCCACGCGGATATCGGCGGCCAGCATCAGCTCGATGCCGACGGTGAAACAGATGCCCTGGGTTGCGACCACCATCGGCTTGGCCAATCGCCTGTCCAGGTCCTGACCGAAGGGTTCGATGGCATCGGCGGCGATTTCCGGCAAGCGCCCGGCCGCGAACTCGGGCGCCCATTCGGACAGGTCGAGCCCGCCACTGAAATGATCGCCGTGGGCGAACAGCAGGCCGCAGCGCAGGTCGTTGTCGCTGTGCAGCCGGCCGTAGGCATCGGCGAGCTGGCGGTACATGTCGATGTCGAGCGCGTTGTACTTGGCCGGTCGATTGAAGCCGATGCACAGCACATGGCCACGCACTTCGGTAGTGATCTTTTCGGTCATGGTGATTTCCGCTGGGTGGGTTGTTTTCTGTTGGGTGTAACGATACGCGACTGCACGCCTGGCGTTGAATGACGCTAGTATCCCACCGTCTTGTACGGAATAATGCCGCAGCGCCGGCCGTTCCGTGTGCTGGCCATCACAGGAGTATTGTCAATGGATTGGAGTCGGGGCAAAGCGACATTGCAGGGTTTGACGGGCCGGGCCCTCGGGCATGCACGGGATGCGGGTGTGCCGGTCGACCGCGGGCGGCAACTGTTCGATGACCGGCTGCAACCGTTGCTTCTGCGCAAGGTATCCACGCGGATCATTGCGTTCGTGCGGCGCACGGGTGTGCGCGTGTTGGAGCTCGAGCCGGGCCGCGTCGTCTGCGAGATGCCGCTGAAGGGCAACGTCAACCATATCGGCACCATGTACGCGGGCGCACTGTTTACGCTGGCGGAGTTTCCCGGTGGACCGCTGATGCTGGCAACGTTCGGCATGCGCCGTTTTATCCCGATCGTTACCGCGCTGGATATGGAATTCGTCGCCGCCGCCAAGACCGACGTGCGCGTCGAACTGCGGCTGTCGGACGACCGGGCGCGCCGGATCGAGGCCGAAACCGTGGACACCGGCAAGGCCGAGTTTTTCCTGGAAGGCGAACTCAAGGACGCCAACGGCCAGGTCGTGGCGCGCAGCCGCGCCACTTATCAGATGCGACCGCGGCGTCGTTGATGGCGGACCCGGCGGTTGTTCAGTCAGCTGCTGGTGGTGTTTTCCGGGGTGTTCTCGTGCGCGTCCGTTGATGGCGTCGCGCGCTTTTCCGTGTATGCGGCCACCAACATCGGTTCGAGAAATTGCCCGGTATAGGACGCCGGGTTATCGGCGACGACTTCCGGCGTGCCGGTGGCGATGATCTGCCCGCCGCCATTGCCACCTTCCGGGCCGAGGTCGATCAACCAGTCGGCGGTCTTGATGACATCCAGGTTGTGTTCGATCACCACGACCGCATTGCCGGCATCGCGCAGGCGTAGCAGCACCGTCAGCAGATGCTTGATGTCGTGGAAGTGCAGGCCGGTGGTGGGTTCGTCCAGCAGGTAGAGCGTGCGCCCGGTGTCACGCTTGGACAGTTCGCGTGCGAGCTTGATGCGCTGGGCTTCGCCGCCGGATAGCGTTGTGGCGTTCTGCCCGAGCTTGACGTAGGACAGGCCCACCTCCATCAGCGTCTCAAGTTTTCTCTTCAGGCTGGGTACGGGCGTGAAGAACTCGAGTGCGGCCTCGACCCGCATGTCCAGCACGTCGGCGATGGTCTTGCCCTTGTAGTGCACTTCCAGGGTTTCGCGGTTGTAGCGCGCGCCCTTGCAAGTATCGCAGGTGACGTAGATATCCGGCAGGAAGTGCATCTCCACCTTGATCACGCCGTCACCCTGACAGGCTTCGCAGCGTCCGCCCTTGACGTTGAACGAGAACCGCCCCGGTTTGTAGCCGCGCGCGCGCGCCTCCGGCGTGTTGGAAAACAGTTCGCGGATGGTGCCGAACAGGCCGGTATAAGTGGCGGGGTTGGAACGCGGCGTGCGGCCGATCGGCGCCTGGTTGATATCGATGACCTTGTCGAGATGCTCGAGGCCGTCGATCGAGGTGACGGGCGCGGCGCGCGCCACCGTGCGGTTGACCTGGCGCGCGGCGGCCGGAAACAGGGTTTCGTTGATCAGCGTGGACTTGCCGGAGCCGGATACGCCGGTGATACAGGTCAGCTGGCCCATCGAAAGGCTGACGCTCACATCCTTGAGGTTGTTGCCGCGCGCGCCGTTGATGGTGACAGCGCGTTTGTTGTCGAACGGCACGCGTTTTTCGGGGAGTGCGATCGTGCGTGTCGAGGCCAGGTACTGGCCGGTCAGCGATTCCTTGTTGGCCTCGATGTCGGCGGCACGGCCCTGGGCGATGATATGGCCGCCGTGATCGCCGGCGCCCACGCCCATGTCGACGACATGATCGGCTTCGCGGATGGCTTCTTCGTCGTGTTCGACCACGATCACGGTATTGCCCAGGTCGCGCAGGCGCTCCAGCGTGTTGAGCAGGCGGCGGTTGTCGCGCTGGTGCAGGCCGATGGAGGGTTCGTCGAGCACGTACATCACGCCCACCAGCCCGGCGCCGATCTGGCTCGCCAGCCGGATACGTTGGGCTTCGCCGCCGGATAGCGTCTCCGCACTGCGCGACAGGGTAAGGTAATCCAGGCCGACGTCGAGCAGGAATTTAAGCCGCTGGCGGATTTCCTTGAGAATCGGCGCCGCGATCTCGGCGCGATGACCGGGAATCTCGAGGCTGTCAAGCAGGGCGTGCGCGCCGTCGATGCTCTCGGCGTTAATGGTTGGTAACGTCGTGTCGGCCACCCGCACATGCCGGGCTGCCGTGTTCAGGCGCGCACCGCCGCAGGTCGGGCAGGGCTTGTTCGACAGGTACTTGGCCAGTTCCTCGCGTACCGCCAGCGATTCGGTTTCCGCATAGCGCCGCTGCATGTTGTTGAGCACGCCCTCGAAGGCGTGTTTGCGCACCCGGGTGCGGCCACGGGCGTTGATATACCGGAACTCGATGCGCTTGCCGCCGGAGCCGTTCAACAGCACGTCGCGCGCTTGTTCGGGCAGCTCATGCCATGGCGTATCGACATCGAATTCATAGCGCTCGGCCAGTGATTCGATCAGGCCGAAGAAATAGGGATTGCGCCGGTCCCAGCCGCGCACTGCGCCGCCCGCCAGGGACAGCGATTCGTCGGTGATCACCCGGTCGACATCGAATACCGACAGCGAACCCAGGCCGTCGCAACTGGTACAGGCGCCGTGCGGCGAGTTGAACGAGAACAGCCGCGGTTCCATGTCGTTGATCGAATAGCCGCAGACCGGGCAGGCAAAGCGGGCGGAGAATACTTCGGGTTCGGCCTCGCCGCGCCACGGCATGATCCAGGCGATACCCTCGGACAGCCGCAGCGCGGTCTCGAACGATTCCGCCAGCCGCTGCTGCAGGCCGTCCCGGATCTTGATGCGGTCGACCACGACCTCGATATCGTGTTTCTTCTTCGGCTCGAGCTCGGGGACGTCGTCGATCTCGATGATCTCGCCGTCCACTCGCATGCGCACGAAACCCTGGCCGCGCATCTGCTCGAAAATCTCGCGATGCTCGCCCTTGCGGCCACGGATCACCGGCGCGAGCAGCATCCAGGCGGATTCCGGCTCTTTCTCGAGTGTCTGGTCGACCATCTGCGACACGGTTTGCGCGGTCAGCGGTTCGTCGTGCTTCGGGCAGTAAGGCGTGCCGGCGCGCGCGAACAGCAGACGCAGGTAGTCGTGGATTTCGGTGACCGTGCCCACCGTCGAACGCGGGTTGTGCGAGGTGGATTTCTGTTCGATCGAAATGGCCGGCGACAGCCCTTCGATGGAATCCAGATCCGGCTTTTCCATCATCGACAGGAACTGGCGCGCATAGGCCGACAGCGATTCCACGTACCGGCGCTGGCCCTCCGCGTAGATGGTGTCGAAGGCAAGGCTCGACTTGCCCGACCCGGACAGCCCGGTGATCACGATCAGCCGGTTGCGCGGCAGATCGAGATCGACGTTCTTGAGGTTGTGCGTGCGGGCACCACGGATGCGAATACTGTCCATGCGTGTCTTCACCGCCTGGGAACGAATAGCCGCCCAGTATACGTGCCCCGCCAAGCCACCCACAAAGCGGGCGACGAGAGTCGCTATGCTAAACTTCGCGGCCTGTCGGCGGCGCGGATCGAGGGCGCGACGGCGCTTCGGGCGCGCCGATTCCATCTTCCTTTCGGACGTCTTAATGACCAGAATCGAGTCCCGGGCAGCGTTTTCTCTGGCAGGTATCTTCTCCCTGCGCATGCTGGGCCTGTTCATGATCTACCCGGTGTTCACGTTCTACGCCGAGCATCTGGAAGGGTCGACGCCGGTCACGGTCGGGTTGGCGCTGGGCGCCTACGGCCTGACCCAGGCGCTGTTGCAGATTCCCTTCGGCATGCTGTCCGACCGCTTCGGCCGCAAGCGCATGATTACCATCGGCCTGTTGATTTTTGCCGCGGGCAGTGTCGTGGCGGCGTTGTCGGGTACGATCTACGGCGTGATCCTCGGGCGCGTGCTGCAGGGGGCGGGCGCCGTCGGCTCGATCGTTCTGGCGCTGGGCGCGGACCTTACCCGCGAGGAACAGCGCACCAAGGCGATGGCGATCATCGGCATGACCATCGGTCTGTCCTTTGCCGTGGCGCTGGTGGTCGGCCCGCTGCTCAACGCCTGGGTGGGCGTGTCGGGTATTTTCTGGCTCACGGCGTTGCTGGCGCTAGTCGGCATCGGCGTACTCTACGGCGTCACACCGCAGCCGGCACAGCTTCGCTCGCATCGCGACACCGGCGCGGTGCCGGCGCTGTTTTCGCGCGTGTTGCGCGACGGCCAATTGCTGCGCCTGGACTTCGGCATTTTCGCGCTGCACGCCATCCTGACGGCGAGCTTTATTGCGCTACCGAATGTGCTGCACGACGTGATCGGCATCGACCAGGCCGACCTCTGGATGGTCTATCTGCCGGTGCTGGCGGCATCGGTAATCATCATGGTGCCCATGATCATCCTTGCCGAGGCCAAGCGCCGGATGAAGCCGGTGTTCATCGGCGCGATCGTCACACTTGGCCTCACGCAGATTGCGTTGCTGGTATGGCACGCCAGCCTGGTGGAGCTGGTGGTCGTGCTCACGCTGTTCTTTGCAGCCTTCAATATCATGGAGGCCAGCCTGCCGTCGCTGATTTCCAAGGTGGCGCCGGCCGATGCCAAGGGAACCGCGATGGGTGTCTATTCCAGTTCGCAGTTTTTCGGCATATTCATCGGCGGCACGGTCGGCGGCTGGGCGTATGGAATCGACGGGCCGGCCGGTGTGTTCATGTTTTCCGCGCTCGCGGCGTTGCTTTGGTTGGTCGTAGCGGTCACGATGAAGCCGCCGCGTTTCACGCAGAGTCGTATGCTGCCCGTGGACGTGGTGGATCAGGCAGACGCGGATCGGCTGGCCGGCGAGTTGCGCGGTCAACCGGGCGTGGTGGAAGCGGTGGTCGTTCCGGCGGACGGCGTAGCGTATCTCAAGATCGACAGCGCCAAAGCAGATGACGTCGATCTGGACAGGTTTTCCGGACGTGCGGTACAAGCCTGACGGCGAGCCGGGCGATCCAATCAGAGATGGAGTAGGGCAATGGCAAGCAGGGGCATCAACAAGGCAATCCTGATCGGCAACCTCGGCGCCGATCCGGAAACGCGCTATAGCGCCGGCGGCACCGCGATCACCAATATCAGTGTGGCGACCTCGGATAGCTGGCGCGACAAGACCAGCGGCGAAATGCAGGAACGCACCGAGTGGCACAAGGTCGTGTTCTTCGCCCGTCTGGCCGAAGTGGCCGGGGAGTATCTGCGCAAGGGCAGCAAGGTGTATGTCGAAGGCCGCATCCAGACCCGCAAGTGGCAGGGTCAGGATGGGCAGGATCGCTACAGCACCGAAATCGTCGCCAACGAGATGCAGATGCTCGACAGCAAGGGCGGTGGCGGCAGCGCGCCCTTTGGTGGCGGCGGTGGTGGCGGTCAGCAGCGCCCGCAGCAACCACAGAATAATCAGGGCCAAGGTCAGAGCCAGGGCGGTCAATCGCAATACCAGCAGCCGCAGCGCCAGCCGGCCGGCGACCCCGGTTTCGATGACGATCTGGACGACGATATTCCGTTCTGATCGTCACCGGGCCTGCTGCATCGGCGGCTGAGCGACGGGTTTCGCCGATTCAGCCGCCGAAGGTTCGGGCCGCTTCGTGCATGCGGACGAACGCCGGGCGTCCGGCCAAAAGCGTGCACCACCGGCCCAGCGCCGGCCAGCGATTCGTATCGAGTTCGACCCCGGCCAGCGGCAGATTGGCCATGTGCGCGCCGAGCGCGATATCGGCGAACGAAAAATCCTTGCCTACGAACCAGTCGCCGTCGCTGTCCTTGAGGCACCGATTAAGGTAATCGAAGACCGGCGGCATCTTTTCTGTCACGGCGGTCTCGACCTTTGCCTCGTCGCCCGCCTCGCCAAAGCGCACGCGTTTGACCACACGCTCGATCAGCGGTTCGAAGACCGCCGGCGCTAAATCCTCGTCGGCGTATTTGTCGATGCCGACGATACGCGCGAGCGCCAGCGGGTCGTCGTACGGAATCAGCGGGCTGTCGTGGCGGCGCGCGAGATAGTGGCAAATGGCCGACGAGTCCGAGAGTTTGATGTCGCCGTCGGCAAAGCCGGGTATGCGACCGAGCGGGCTGACCGCGCGAAACGCCGTCCCGTCGCCTTGCGGCACGACCATTTCCTGATCGAACGACAGACCCATCTCGTGGAGCATGAACAGGGTCTTGCGCACGAACGGCGATAGCGGCACGCCATAAACAATCATATCGGTTGCTCTTGCGGGGAAATGTCGAGCCACGATACGCCGGTATCCGTCTCGGGGACACGGGCAGGACGTTCGCAATACGGCGCATCGAGCGCGAAGGTCACGGTCAGGCTGTTGTGGTCGGACAATGCCTGCGTTGTCTCGTTGCCGACCGATCCGGGCGATACGACGCGCAGCCCCCGGTAGAACACATGGTC
>Ga0206123_10000433_pt1 | contig 41550 bp, 38 predicted proteins | sample Helgoland_Spring_2_FD_160086 | JGI IMG/M metagenome (GOLD analysis project Ga0206123, IMG submission 160086) | Pelagic subsurface seawater microbial communities from Kabeltonne, Helgoland, North Sea - Helgoland_Spring_Bloom_20160316_1 | ecosystem: Environmental > Aquatic > Marine > Epipelagic ...
CTTCTAATTTTCGCTCCTCTTCTTGGGCTCGAACCAAGGACCCTCTGATTAACAGTCAGATGCTCTAACCAACTGAGCTAAAGAGGAATTTCATATAGAAAAATAAAGACTCGTGTCTCTAGCGATGCCCCGTATTAAAAGTGTTTGAAACACGTATGGTTACAAGGCGGGTGCAAATATAAATTATTTTTTATCTGTTGCAAATAGTTTTTTGTTTTTTTTAGCTGCCAAAGAAGTATCGATAAATATCATTTCCGTTGGCAAATAAAACCAGGGCAATAAGCAAGAAAAAACCAACCATCTGCGCATACTCCATAAACTTATCATTAGGCTTACGACCACTTAGCATTTCGTATAATAAAAACATCACGTGCCCCCCGTCCAAAGCAGGAATCGGTAAGATATTCATAAAGGCTAGTATGATAGAAATAAGAGCGGTTGTTTGCCAAAAACTAGTCCAGTCCCAGGTGTCAGGAAATAAGCCCCCAATAGCTCCAAAACCACCAACTTGTGAGGCTCCTTTTTGTGTGAAAACATACTTAAATTGGGTTACATAATCTTTTAAAACATCTACCCCATATCCTATACCGCCAGTGATGCTCTCTCCAAGGGTATATTGCTTGCGTATGGAGCTACTGTATGGCAACAGGCCTATTTGTCCAGTCTCATTTGGGCTTGCCGTTAATGTGAGCTGCGCTCCATCACGAGAAATTAAAAAAACAGATTCTTTTTGTCCGTTCTCTTTTACAAGGTCCTGGAATTCATGCCAAAACACAATGGGTGTACCGTTTACAGCCAAAATAGTATCATCTAGCTTGAACCCGGCAGCAGCGGCAGGAAAACTCTCGTCTCCAATTACGCCCAAAATTGGAGCTACTCTCTGGGTAAAGGGTCTTAATACATCATTCTCAAACATAAGGGTGCCTATCTGCTGGGGCATTTCAATGGTTTGCCTCTGGCCATTACTGTGCACCACTCCTATGGTATTTACATCGCGTAAAAATAAATGTTTATTGATTGCTGTTACATTTTCAAAGGGATCACCATTTACTGATAAAATCTTATCTCCATCCTGGAATCCATATCCTTTAAAAGACTCGTGGACGGCAAAACCGTTTGGAAGTTCTTTGTTGGTTGTAATGTCTTGCCCGTAGAAATATAATATCCCCATGTAAATAACAAACCCAACAATGATGTTTACAGTAACCCCTCCTAGCATGATGATAAGTCGTTGCCAGGCAGGCTTAGACCTAAACTCCCAAGGCTGAGGTGGGAGTGCCATCTGTTCTTTATCCATACTCTCATCTATCATTCCAGATATTTTAACATATCCCCCCAATGGTAACCACCCTATGCCATATACGGTCTCTCCTATTTTTTTACTGAAAAGCGCAAACTTTACATCAAAGAATAAGAAAAATTTCTCTACCCTGGTTTTAAATAATTTAGCAGGAATAAAGTGCCCTAATTCGTGAAGAACAATTAAAAAAGATAGACTTAGCAATAATTGTATCGCTTTAACTAAAAATGGACTCATAGCTCAATAAAATAGATGGTTATTCTCTGGTTTATCTCTCCAAAACCAAAGCAAAAAAGCAAAAACCCTTGTGTCAGACAATGTCCTGCTCTTGGGCACAAAAGTAACCTATTATACAGTGCAAAAAAAATGTTGTTTTTTGATTTATTGATAAATTAAAATAGAACTTATCATGAGCGTTTTTATGATTTTTAGGTCGTATTTTTGTAGCCTGTTATTAAAAGGAGTTATGCTACAGTTTTTTTCGAAATATAAATTACTCGCAAGGGTCTTATTGGGGCTATCTATTGTTATAGTTACCATTTTCTATAGCATTCTAAAGCCCGCAGAAGTGCTTCCGGTATACCAGCCCTCTGAGGTAAGCGCAGCATTGGTTTCCCAAGAAATTAGACATCAAAAAAAGTACCATACCATCTCAAATTTCAGTCTAACCAATCAAAACGGACAAACCATAACACAAGATACCTACAAGGATAAAATTTATGTGGCAGATTTCTTCTTTACAACCTGCCAAACCATTTGTCCTGTAATGACAGGCAACATGCTAGAGCTACAAAACAAACTAATAAACAACCCACAGGTATTGCTTCTCTCCCATACCGTGATGCCAGAGGTGGATTCGGTAGCTCAGCTTAAAAAATATGCCACACAAAAAAAAGTAAACCCTACAAAATGGAACTTGGTTACAGGAAACAAACAAGAGATTTACAATCTTGCCAGAAAGCAATACTTGGTGGCAAAAGAAAATCCTGAGGATCCTCTTGGGCTTGTTCACACAGAAAATTTTGTTTTAATTGACACCAACAAAAGAATTCGTGGATTTTATGATGGCACCCAAGCCCAGGAGATGGAGCGTATCTTGCATGACATTGACGTTTTACAAAACCAAGGAAAAAAATCTATCTTTTTTGGTCTAATTAATTATTAAAAGCCAACAATCTTATCGTTGCGTTAAAATTTCACAATACATCCTGTAAAGCTTTGCAGGTAGGTTGCAAATAATTATTTTTGCTTGTTTAAAATCAATCTAAATAATATGGCAACCATTGCTACATTAAGAAAAGGACAGCGCGGAATTATCAGAGAGTTTTCTGTAGATACCGTGCCCTTAAAGCTACTAGAAATGGGGTGTTTGCCCGGCAATGAAGTAGCTCTTGTACAAACGGCCCCGTTTCAAGATCCCATGTATCTTACTGTAAATGGCGCGCATCTAGCCATCAGAAAAGAGACGGCTTCTCAAATCCAGATTGATGTTATCACAGAGCAAAAAGGCTCCCCTGAGGGATTATAAAACATGGCAAAACAGTTTAACGTTGCACTAATTGGAAACCCTAATACAGGTAAAACCTCTGTGTTTAATAAGCTCACTGGACTCAACCAGCAAGTAGGAAACTATCCTGGAATTACTGTCGAGAAAAAGCAAGGAATCTGCAAATTAGAGCGAGGGGTAAAAGCCCATGTACTTGATTTACCTGGAACCTATAGTTTAAATGCCTCTTCACTAGATGAAAATGTAGTGATTGAGCTGCTGTTAAATAAAAATGACAAAGACTTTCCAGACGTTGGGGTTGTGGTGACAGACATCGAAAACTTAAAAAGAAATCTGCTTCTTTTTACCCAAATAAAAGATTTAGGAATTCCTACCATATTGGTCATTAATATGGCAGATCGCATGAAGCGCAAAGCCATCACACTAGATATTGAAACGCTAGAGCAAAAGCTTGAGACCAAAATAGCCTTAATTAGCTCTCGAGAAAATCAAGGGTTTGAAGAATTAAAAACCCTTATCACCAACTACAAAAGACTATCTGTTTCACCTTGTTTAAATGCCTCAAGTATTGCCCCAGAGTATTTTGACAGTCTTAGAAAAACATTCCCAAACCAAGACCTCTACAAGCTCTGGCTAGTGATAACCCAAGATGTAAACTTTGGAAAATTGGATCGCAAGCAAATGCAGGGAGTTGCCAGTTTTAAGACAGAGAGTATTAGCAATCTTAAAAGATTACAACAAAAGGAAACCATAAAACGCTATCAATTTATCAATCAGGTACTTAAGCAGACCCTTATTGTAGACAAGCAAAACGCCAAAGACATAAGAAGCCGCTTGGATCGAGTTTTAATGCATAAATTTTGGGGGTACTTAATTTTCTTTAGCATTTTACTACTTATTTTCCAAGCCATTTTTGACTGGAGTAGCTACCCCATGGATTTTATAGATAGCGCCTTTGCCTCTCTTGGGGAATGGGCAAAAAACACCCTACCAGCCGGAGATTTTACAAACCTTATCGCAGAGGGTATTATTCCTGGGCTAGGGGGTATTGTTATTTTTATACCCCAAATTGCCTTTTTATTTTTCTTTATATCCATACTAGAGGAGAGCGGCTATATGAGCCGAGTGGTATTTTTAATGGACCGCATCATGCGGCGCTTTGGACTCAGTGGCAAAAGTGTGGTGCCGCTCATCGCAGGTACTGCCTGTGCTATCCCTGCAATAATGGCAACCCGTAATATAGAAAACTGGAAAGAACGTCTTATTACAATTTTGGTTACCCCTTTCACTACCTGCTCCGCAAGACTGCCTGTATATCTTATCATCATCTCCTTAGTGATCCCAGAGCAGCGCGTATTAGGGTTGTTTAGCCTACAGGCCCTTACGTTAATGTTTATGTATTTATTAGGTTTTGGAGCAGCCATTGCATCTGCGTGGATGCTGGACAAGGTCTTACAAATAAGAAGTAGAACATTCTTTATAATTGAAATGCCAAACTATAAATTACCGCTATTTAAAAATGTGGGCATTACCGTGGTAGAGAAAACAAAGTCATTTGTTCTTGGCGCAGGAAAAATCATTTTGGCCATTTCTATAATATTATGGGTGCTGGCATCCTACGGACCAGGAGATTTTAATAATGCCCAAGCCATAATACAGCAAAATAACCTGGAAACTCCTATCTCAAATAGCGAGCTCGAAACCAAAATAGCGTCCTTTAAATTAGAACACAGTTATATTGGTCATGCCGGGAAATTTATTGAACCTGCCGTCAAACCCCTGGGGTATGACTGGAAAATTGGTATTGCCCTGATAAGCTCCTTTGCAGCAAGAGAGGTGTTTGTAGGAACCCTAGCTACTATATACAGTGTTGGGAATGATGATGTGGAAACCATCAAAAACAGAATGGCCGCAGAAACTAATGTTAAAACTGGAAAACCGCTTTTTAATTTTGCAAGTGGGGTCTCTTTATTGCTTTTTTATGCTTTTGCCATGCAGTGTATGAGCACCCTAGCGGTTGTAAAACGAGAAACAAATGGTTGGAAATGGCCCATGTGGCAATTAGTAATAATGACAGCTATTGCTTATATTACAGCTCTTGGAGCATACCAATGGTTTAAATAATTAACAATGCAAGAAGTATTTGTACTCATTACGTTTTTAGTAGCAGCAGGTTATTTGGTGAATAAATTTGTGTGGTCTGCTATTGTGTCCAAAAAGAAAAAACCGGTGGGCACCCTTGACGGTGGCAACACCAAATGTGGTAATGATAATTGTGGATGCCACTAAAAATACACGCTGTAAGTAGTATTTTATTAGTAATTCTTTGTGGTGGCAACTTCTAGTTGATACGCCGTATTGTTGCCAGAATCACCAGGATAAGGAAGTAACCTCAAAGCTGTAAAAACAGTATGCTGTGTGCGAGCTATGATACTTTGTGATTGGTTTTGAAAAACTACGGTCATCTTTTGAGATTCTTGCCCAGGCTCCCTAACATAAAGTTCCACTACTGCTTTCCCTTCCCACATACAGGTTATATTCCTTGGACATCTAGAATCTTCTACAACGGCAGCTAGGATAATAGTGACCCCAGCTTTAGTTATTGACTTTTCAAGGGGTACTAAAAAGGTACTATCAACGTGATCTTGTTGTTGTGCTAACACTTGGCAAGAAACAACAATACTCACGATACTAAAAATAAGTAGTAATTTTTTCATAGGTGTGGTGGTTTTAAAAACACAGTTATCCTCTAAATAAAAAGAAATCGTCCTTTAGGTGTTCTATTTTGTCGTTTTTGTTTGTAATGATATACTCCAGAGCCGTTTGGGTAAAATCAAGGCCTTTTGTTGTTAGAGAAATAACCTCATTGGTGATGGTAATCAGGTTATTATCTATGGCAAGCTCTACCACTGTATTTGCTTTAACCTGTTGCCAATTAATGTGCTCTCGCAAATGATTGATATGCCTCTCTTCTATTTCTTGGTGGTTATTAAGGTGCAGTAAAAAAGTAAGCAAGGAGACCTCTGTGCGCTGTTGTTTTTGGCGATACATGACAGACAACAGCCCTTTTTGAGGCGCAAAAAAATACACAAGCAAAAACACCAAACCAAGAACTGTAGTTATAGACCCTGCAATAGATGCGTCCAACCAGTGCGCCAACCAATATCCGCTAATGGCGGCAAAAACTCCAAAACATACAGAAAGCCACAACATTTTTTTTAAATCTGCGGTAAGCAAATACGCAGCGGCAGCTGGAGCAATCATAAGGGCTACCACAAGAATAGCGCCTACAGCATCAAAAGCGCCTACAACAGTAATAGAAGACACAGACATCAACCCGTAATGCAAAATAGCCGGAGAAAAACCAAGAGCAGAAGACAAGCCAACATCAAATGTGCTTACTTTTAATTCCTTGAAAAATAAGTACAGCAGTGAAAGGGTGATAAGTAAAATAACTCCCATAATCCAGGCAGCTTTTGGCCCGGCGTCTATACCTAAAAGCAAAAACCTATCAAAAGAGGCAAAAGCCAGTTCGCCAAGTAATACAGCATCTACATCTAGATGAATGTCATTGGCATTTTTGGCAATTAATAATACCCCAATGCTAAAAAGGGCAGGAAATACAAGGCCAATGGCTGTGTCTTCTTTTACAAGACCTGTTTTTTGGATGCGCTCTACTAGCACCACTGTAATAATTCCAGTACCGGCCGCTAAAATAATTAACAATGGAGAATTAAGATCTTGAGTTATAAAAAACCCTAAAACAATTCCTGGCAAGATAGAGTGGCTTATGGCATCACTAATTAAAGCCATTTTACGTAACACCAAAAACACCCCTGGGATAGCGCAAGCGGCTGCAACTAGAGCGGCAATAAGCTGTATTTCTATTTGAGGATTAATCATGTTGGGTTTGTTGATTAAAAAGGTTTTGAGCCTCGGCAAAGCCTTTTAATGTCAGAGACCATTGTTGTTTGTTCAGTAATATCCACTGGTTTTCTTCCATTTTACGCAATGATTTTTTGGTAAAACCTTGAAAATTATTTAATATTCTTATGGTGTGAGGGTGGTCAATGTTTTCATGGGTTTGGGCTATGCCATACATAAACTGTAGGGTTTTTTTAAGCTGTAAATCACGCCTGTTTTTTATAAGTCTTATCTGTTTAAACAAAAGCCCGCGGGTGGGAGAAAAAACAAAAGAAACCACAACAAAAAAACTAGCCACCAATACAATAACTGGACCTGTAGAGAGGTTGTCTTGGCTGGCGCTAATAGCAGTGCCAAAGACCCCAGAAAATGCGCCAATTAAAGCGGCAAGAAAAACCATAACCGCCAAACTGCTTGTCCATTGTCTTGCGGCTGCGGCTGGTGCCAACAACATAGCGCTCATTAAAACAACTCCTACCGTTTGTAGCCCAATTACAATAGCCAAAACAATAAAAAAAGTAATTAAAATATCGATAAACTTTGTGTTAAACCCTAAGGTGTTGGCATAGTCTTGGTCAAAAAGAAGAAGCTTAAATTCTTTCCAAAACAACAACACTACCACAAGGGCAATTCCTGTAACAAGCAACATTAGTATTACGTCACTCTCTACAAGAGTAGCTGCTTGGCCAAATAAATACTTGTCCAGTCCTGCTTGATTGGCGTTGGGTTGTTTTTGTATATAGGTGAGAAGCAACATTCCAAAACCAAAAAACAGCGATAAAACAAGACCCAAAGCAGTATCGCTTTTTAAATGTGTTTTGGATATCATTCCGCGAATCCAAAAGGCGCCAATCAAACCACTTACCAAGGCTCCTAAGAGCAAGATATTAGTGTCTTTAGCTCCGGTTATTAAAAACGCAATGGCTATGCCGGGCAAGGCAGCATGCGAAATAGCGTCTCCCAACAGGCTCTGTTTTCTTAAAACAGCAAAGCTCCCAAGCATTCCGCAAATTGCTCCCAATACAGCCGTCCCAAGGCTAATAGTGCGCAGGGTATAGTCTGTAAATAACAGGTTGAAATACTCGGTGATGCTCATTAGGGTTATTTATTTACGGCTACTTTATAATTAATGCCGTAGGTCTTGGTTAAATTGTCATCATTGAAAATGTCTTTTACTGCTCCGGTAGCAATTTTCTTTACATTTAAAAACGTAACCCAGTCAAAATATTCTGGGACAGTTTGTAAATCATGGTGTACGACCACCACTGTTTTTCCTGCTTTACGCAACTCTTTTAAAATGTTAATAATCGCTATCTCTGTAGAGGCGTCAACCCCTTGAAAGGGTTCGTCCATAAAATAAATACTGGCGTTTTGTACCAAAGCTCTTGCCAAAAAAATACGCTGTTGTTGCCCGCCGCTTAGCTGGCTAATTTGCCTGTTTTTAAAAGAGAGCATGTCCACCTTCTCAAGGGCTTCTAATGCCGCCTTTTTTTGTTTTTGACCAGGTCTTTTAACCCAACCCAAACTACCATAGGTTCCCATCATCACTACATCTAATGCTGTAGTTGGAAAGTCCCAATCTACGCTCCCTTTTTGAGGCACATAGGCAACTAATTTTCGTTGTTTTTTATAAGGTTTTCCAAAGATAGCCACACTACCCGCAATAGGTTCAATAATACCTAAAATAGCCTTAATAAGGGTAGATTTCCCTGCTCCATTAGGCCCCACAATAGCCATTAAAACCCCTTCTGGGATTACTAGGTCTATATCCCATAGCACGGGCTTGTAATTATAGGCTACGGTTAAGTCATCTACTTGTATGGCAATCTTTTTTGTCATCTTTTATTGTAAGGCATTAACAATGGTCTTTACATTGTAGAGAAACATTCCAATATAGGTTCCCTCCACAGACCCCACGTCTCCAAGAGCATCACTGTACAAAGAACCGCCAATGGAAACCTGATGCCCTTTTGAGAGCACTGCAGCCTCTAAAGCTTCTATGGTTCTTCTTGGCACAGAACTTTCAATAAAGATAGCCTTAACTTTATTTGCTATAATGTAATCAGATAATTTTTGCACGTCTTGAACCCCAGCCTCTGTTGCGGTAGAGAGCCCTTGAAGGCCCAATACTTTGAAGCCGTAAGCCTTCCCAAAGTAATTAAAGGCATCATGCGCTGTAACTAGAATTCTTTTCTCTGGAGCAAGGGTAGCAATCGTGTTTACAACGGTTGTTTGTAACAGATCTAGTTCTTGCTGAAATGCTATGTTATTTGCTGTAAAACTGGCAGCATTTTTAGGGTCTTTCTCAGATAAAACACTTGTTACTTTGTCTGAGAACTCCTTAAAGTATTGGATGTTAAACCACAGGTGAGGATCATAATTAGAAGCAAAATAGTCTGAGCCAATCAGGCCCTCTTTTGCTAAAAATTCACCCAAAGCTACCGTTGTTTTTTGAGCTTCCATTTGTTCAAAAACCGCTACTAGTTTTCCTTCTAGATGCAATCCGTTATAAAAAATAACATCTGCATTAAATAGTTTCGAAACATCTCCCTCACTGGCTTTGTATAAGTGTGGGTCTACGCCCGGCCCCATTAATCCCTCTATTTCGATTAAGTCTGCCCCAATATTTTTAACCAAATCTGTAAGCATAGAGGTAGTAACAACCACCTTGAGTTTACCAGAAGGTTTTGTGGGGCTTTTACAAGCAAACAAGAATACTACACATAGGCAAATAATACTTTTTTTCATGCGCTATTTATTTAAATATTCTGTAGCTAAAACCGCCGCTCAAAAGCAAATCCTGCCCTTTTGTAATGCTAGTACCAATGGTGGCATCTAGTTGCAGGTTAGGTAAAATAAGGTAGGTGACACCTGCATCCCAAAAATGATTCGATCTGTTGTTCTCTGGCAAATCACCATACAACTCGGCATACAAACCAAAGCTATCTGTGATACTATATCCGTATGCAAGGGTATATATATAGGCCGCTCCAAGGCTATCTGCCTCCCACTGAGCCCCCAGATTGTAAGCTATACTAGAGCTATCTGAAAGGGTATGATCAAAAGCAAATCTAAAATCAACGCTTGTGTTTTGTGGTTTAAAATCATCGCTAGCGGTAAAGGGTAAAAAAAGATGTCCAATAAGGCCAATAGTGGGTAGCCATCCTTTTTCTTGGGTAATGTTTACTTTCATTCCCAGTAACAAAGGGGACAAACCACTTTGTATAACTTCCTCCTGTGCTGTGGATTGTTTATTTCGCTGCTCAACAAAGTTCCAACCCAGCCTAAGTTCTAGATTTTCTAATAAACCAAACCTGAGCAGTGTGGTATTATATGTTGTGGTATTTGTTTGCAAAACATCATCTTCAAAACTAGTAAATAGTGCCCCTGACTCTATCTGCAAAGCTCCCCGAGCAACCACACTGGGAGCCTCTGTGGCATCTGGTCGGTCTGTAATTAACTCAGGTCTTTCTTGTTGGGCAAATATGGGTAAAAACACCAGTGTCATGAAAAGCGTGATCGTTATATGTTTGGTAAATTGTAAGCTCATTTTTTTTGGATGATTATACTGTTTGTACGTACAGATTGTCTGCAATTTTTTTAGATACAAAGAATTGATTTGTTCCTACCTCAATAACCATAGAGCCATCAAAAAACTCTTTGCCCAAGACATTAATCTTGGTACCAATACTTATCTTTTTTTTATCTAGGTATTGCAAATACTCTGTGCTAGATTCTTTTACACCCACACAGACACCGAACTGGCTTTTATGTAATTGAGAAAGTAATTTTTTTTCTGTTTTAACGAAGTTTCCATGCTCGTCTGGAATCGGATCTCCATGAGGGTCAAATGCCGGACTACCTAGAAATTTATCTAATCTTTTGATAAGCTCATTGGAGTGGATGTGTTCTAATTGCTCTGCAATTTCGTGAACCTCATCCCAATGAAACTCGAGTTTATCTACAAGAAATACTTCCCACAACCGATGTTTTCTTACAATTCTAGTGGCTATTTTCTTCCCCTCTTCTGTGAGCTGAGCACCTTTGTATTTGATGTAGGAGAGTACTTTTTTTTCAGACAACTTTTGTACCATATCGGTAACAGAAGAGGCTTTAGTATCCATACTCTCTGCAATGGCATTTGTGCTTACTACACCCTTATTGGTTTGTTGTAAATGAAAAATAGTCTTGATATAATTTTCTTCTGCTAATGAATACATAAGGCAAAGGTAAAATTATTTTTTTAATCATACTAAATTATTTTTTAGCCTTGGCTAAAAAATAAAAAGCACAGTCCTATCTCTCTGAAGATTATATGATTAAAAGCCACGCTCTTTTTGAAGACTCTCGTAAGATTCCTGGACTTCTCTAAACTTTTGCTCTGCACCTTTTTTGTAAACCTCATCCATATCAACGAGTTTATCTGGATGGTATTTTTTGACCATGGTACGATAGGCTTTTTTAATTTCAGCAACAGTCGCTGTTTTGTCTATTTCTAAAATTTTGTAAGCCCTGTCCGGATTCTTAAAAAACATGGCTTTGATACTATGGAAATCTGCAGATTGAATGGATAGAAATCCTGCAATTTGGCTGATCATATCAACTTCACTTGTGGTTACAGTCCCGTCAGCATTGGCAATACTAAACAAGAAATGTAAAATTTGCAATCTAGATTCATATCTTGTTTTTGATCGTATCACACTAGCAATACCCTTTGCAGAAATATCGCTTTTTTTAATGACATCATTAAATATTTTAAACGTGGCATTGGCCCTTTCTTTCCCGTAAGCCTGTACAAAGTATCGCCGTACAAAGTCTAACTCACTTTGGCTGACTTTGCCATCTGCTTTGATGACAAATGAGGCCAAAGACAAAAGATTAATTTCAAAATCAGCAGGATTTACTGTTTTGCCTCTTTGTTGATCAAACAAGTCTCTAAAGATATCTTTTTGACCACCAATATTTCTTTTCTTACTATTGTATTGGTCTATAAAAGACCCCAAGAAATAGCCCGCGATTGCTCCCGGAAATCTGTAAATACTGTACCCTACAATGGCTCCAAAAATGCTAAACATATATGCTAGATTAGGATACAAATATACAGAAAGCTATGCGCTAAATTGATACATAATTTAGAATTGAAATTCTTAAAGTGTAAAAAGTTTAGCGAATTTTTAACCAACTTATTGAGTATCTTTGTTGCATAACAAATCAATAAATTATAAAATATTATGTACCCACCAGAATTAGTTAAACCAATGCGTGAGGAACTCACAAATATCGGGTTTGCACAATTACATACACCACAAGATGTTACAGATGCGTTAAGCAAAGAAGGAACCACCCTAGTGGTCGTAAATTCTGTTTGTGGTTGTGCAGCTGCAAATGCTCGTCCAGGAGCGCGTATGTCTTTACAAAACGACAGCAAGCCAGACCATCTTGTCACTGTCTTTGCAGGAGTTGATCGTGAGGCAGTAGAAACAGCACGCGCCCAAATGGTACCTTTCCCGCCGAGTTCACCCTCTATGGCATTGTTTAAAAACGGAGAGCTTGTTCATATGCTGGAGCGTCATCATATAGAGGGCCGTCCTGCAGATATGATTGCAGAAAACCTAAAAGGTGCTTACAACGAGTACTGTTAGTCTATAAAAATTCCTAAAATCAACACCATTGCTAAAATTTCTAAGCTATCCTATTAGTTTTTTGTTTTACCTAAGTTTTATCTGCGCACTGTTAGTATTTCATGTAGGGCAGTGGGTAGGATTTAACTTTTTTGGCTACAAGGGCCATAAAAAAGCTGTTGATGCTTTAAACTGGACCTTGCTTAAAATCTTACATATTCTTGGCACTCGCTTTAGCTTTACTATTGAGGACAATATCCCAAAAAATGTTCCCTTAATTATTGTTTGTAATCATCAAACCACCTGGGACATCCCCCCCATCATTTGGCATCTAAGAAAACTACATCCTGCCTTTATTGCCAAAAAGGAGTTGGGCAAAGGCATCCCATCAATCTCTTATAATCTAACCCATGGGGCTTCTGTTTTAATAGACAGAAAAAAACCGAAAGAGGCTACACAGCAAATTATTAAGATTGGACAATACGCAGCAAAAAATAATAGAAGTGTTGTCATTTTTCCCGAAGGAACAAGAAGTAAAGACGGTACCCCAAAGCCCTTTAAAGAAAGAGGACTTAAAACACTTTTTGAGCAAATGCCAGCGGGATATGTGTTGCCAATTACGGTAGAGAATTCATGGAAACTACAGCGATATGGGCTATTCCCTATGGGGTTGGGAGTTCACTTAAAACACCGTGTGCATCGGGCAATTAAAATTTCTGATTATACACAACAAGAGCTAATTACTGTTGTAGAGCAAATTATTACAAAAAGCATAAGGGTCAAATAATTCTTAGTTTACAAACCGATCTATAGTGACCTTTGTTTGCACATCTTTCATGGCAATAATCTTGGTTTTTTTGGTCTGGGTAGGTAAGCCGTAATCTTGAAATACCGTGTACTTTAAATAAGTCGGGTTTTTCGGTTTTTCTGAAGATAAAAATTGCATATTAACAATCCAAGGACCCGCTTGTGCGTCATCAATAATATGTTCCTTTAAAGCATACCCTAAAGAAACTTCCTCTTGAAGTGTGCTTTTTGATTCAAATTTTGTGTGTGTCCAGTTAAAAAACTTGCGCTCTGGACTTACAAACTGAACCTCAAAATCTACGTCAGCTTGCGTCCATTCAAAGACAATTCTGATGTCTTTTTTAAAGTTAAGACCTAGCAGTTCATTAGGTAATTTTTCAAAGGATACTTTATTTTTATGAAAGGCAAGTAAATGTCTAAGCTCATTGTAGGCTAGTTCTTGTATGCCAGAACAGTCTACATTAGGTATGGTGTTGTATACAATTTGGTATAGTAAAGTAAGGGCAAGTTCATAATCTCCAGCTGCTTGATGAGCCAAAGCAAGATCTCTATAACTTTGAGAGCTATCTGGTCTTAAGGCTAATATCCTGTTGTAGATGTTTACTACTTTTTTGTACGCTCCTCTGCGTTCAAGTATAAAGGCATAAGCCTTTAAGGCTTTGATATTGTTAGGGGCCAAGGAGGCAATAGTAGAGAGTACCTCAAAGGAGTATTGTTTATCCCACCTCAAAAAATATTCTGAAGACTCAATATAAAAGGGTATGGTGGTAGTGGTTTTTTCTAGTTTCTCAAAAATAGCTTTGGCCTGTTCAAACGTTGTTGCGCCTTGCAGGGCAATAAGGGTGTTAGATGGGTCATTTATGGTCTCTAATAATGGAACATTTTCAAGGTATTCGTTGCCTTTAACTTGCAGTGATTTTACCTTCTGCTTTTTAATTGCCTTGTTTGCTTTACCTAGTTTTGTAACAATAAAAATAATCCCTCCAGACCCTAATTGCCCGTAACGAAGGGTTGCACTTAGGCCTTTTAATAGTTTAATAGATGAGATTTCACTTGGGCTTATATTATTGAGAATGCTTTGGTCTAATAATGCGCCGTCCAAAACAACTCTTGGAGCCTGTGATGTGATGGTTCTATTTCTAGTAAAAAGGATGGATTGATTAAAACCAGGCATACCAAATATTTCTACTCCTGGCATTTTTCTTAAGATGTCAAAAACCGTTACATCTGTATCTCTAATATCCTCTTCTGTAATTTCCTGACCCGTACTATATCCTAACGCTTTTCTGTTTTTCCTGCCATAGGCAGTTTCTACGAATTCTTCTTTTGATTTTGTTCCTTTAATAACAACCTCATCTAATAATTGACCATCATATTCAAGTTCAATTAGTATTGGAGCGCCTCTTTTGATAAACACCTGTTTGTATTCCATCCCAAAAGAATAGACTTCCAATACCGTATCATCTGGAGTAACTTTAATAGAAAATTCGCCCTTAGAGTTGGTCACCCCTTCATTGAACGTGTTTTTTACCGTTACAGTAGCTCCTTGAATTGGGCCATCTACACTTTTAACTATTCCTGTTACAAGTGTTTTTTGCTGAGCAAGGAGTGTAGATGTAGTTAAACATACACACAGTAGGATGAAAAAATTTACACCTGAATTAAAAACACGTTTCATAGCTTGGCTGGGTTGTAACTAAAATTACCGATATTTATACTTAGACGACAAAAAGGCCTATTTGTTTCAATAATTGCCGTCAATTTTCTGTTAGATACCATAGCTAAATTTTATCTGTTCCAAATTATGTCAAAAAAAACAACTCCTTTTGATCTATTAATTGCCAAAACAATGGCCTTTGTAAAACAAGAATTAACTAATGCCGAAGGTGGTCATGATTGGTTTCATATACAGCGAGTTTACAATAATGCGTTGTTAATTTCTAAACATGAAAAAGTAGATCAAACCGTGGTGGCCCTTGGAGCCCTTCTGCACGATATTGCAGATAGCAAGTTTCACAATGGAGATGAGTCTATAGGGCCTAGAAAAGCAACCGTATTTTTACAAAACAATGGGGTGTCTGAAAAAACAATCACACATGTAGTGAAAATAATTGAAAACATTTCATTTAAAGGAGGGAACACCACCAAAACATTTCACTCTAAAGAGTTAGAGATAGTACAAGATGCAGATAGACTAGACGCTATAGGCGCCATAGGCATTGCGCGCACCTTTAACTATGGCGGGTTTAAAAACAGAGCCTTATATAATCCATCTATAAAACCAAACCTGAAGATGAATCCCCAGGAGTATAAAGCTTCTAAGGCGCCTACAATAAATCATTTTTATGAGAAACTATTGCTGTTAAAAGATAAAATGAATACCCAGACGGGTACAAATATTGCACAAGAGCGTCACGTATTCATGGAAAAATTTCTAGAACAGTTCTATCAAGAATGGGATGGGAAAAAATAATTTTATCCCTTTAATGTCCAGGAAAAACGGGTTTTCTTTTTCCAAGAAATGCTTGTGTGCCCTCTTTAAAGTCTGCAGTACCGAAACACTTTCCAAACTCTGATATTTCTGCATCAAAGCCATTTGTATCGTCTTTAAAACCTGCATTTATTGCATTAATAGCTCCTGCTATTGCCACAGAAGAATTTCTAGCAATTTTATTAGCTATTTTGTTAGCAAGGGTAAGCAGCTCCTCTTGTGTTGTGACATGATTTACCAGACCACACTCATAGGCCTTTGTGGCATCTATCATTGCCGCAGTCATGATGAGTTCCATGGCGCGCCCTTTGCCAACTAACTGTGGCAAGCGTTGAGTCCCGCCATAGCCAGGAATTACTCCCAAAGATACCTCAGGAAGGCCCATCTTTGCCGTATTACTGGCCACTCTAAAGTGTGCTGCCATTGCAAGTTCGAGACCACCTCCTAAGGCAAATCCATTAACAGCGGCAATCACTGGAGTTTGTAAATTTGCAACAAAGTCAAATAATAAGGCTTGTCCTTGAGCGGCTAGTTGTGCTCCTTCTGTAACAGAAAAATCTGCAAACTCACTAATATCTGCTCCAGCAACAAAAGCTTTATCTCCGCTTCCAGTAACAATAATTACCTTGGTTTGCTTGTCAGAATCTGCCATCTCAAAAGCAGTGTGAAGCTCCTTAATGGTTTGACTATTTAAGGCGTTTAATTTTGATGGCCTGTTGATTGTTATGGTGGTAATACCACTTTGGGTTTGAGATAGTATGTTAATGTAACGCATAGTTTTGGATATAAAATACAGTCGTAAAAATACTAAATTTGATTAGGGTAAGGCTGGAATTAACACTTTAAAAATTGTGTTTTTATCCTTTGTAGATATCAATGAAATAGTTCCGCCATAGGTCTCCACAATACTCTTAACCATAGCTAATCCTAGGCCCATACCGCTATTTTTTGTGGTAAACTTTGGCTCAAAAACCTTGTCTTTATTTTCTTCAGATATCCCTATTCCATTATCCTCAACTGTAATAGCGGCGAAGGTGTCTTCCATAAAAACTCCCACATCAATTCTTGGGTTTTCTTGTGTTGACTGCTCGAGTGCTTGTATGCTATTTTTTACTAAATTATTGACAACCCGTATGAGTTGAGAACGATCAAATCTGGCAATAATTTTTGCTGCCTGTGGGGTAAAATAAATATACCCCTCATTAAAAATATCTAGGGCGAGTTTGGCAATTTTTACAACGTTTAGCGTTTCGTCTTTTTGGGCTGGCATTTGCGCATAGGTTGAAAAAGCAGAGGCAATAGCGCTCATCGTGTCAATTTGCTCAATAAGGGTGTTGCTGTATTCCTTTGTTTTTTCAACAATATCTGGTGAGTTGGCATCAAATTTTCTCTGAAAACTCTGTACTGTAAGTCGCATTGGAGTTAAAGGATTTTTAATCTCATGAGCGACCTGCTTTGCCATTTCTCGCCAAGCTGCTTCGCGCTCGCTAGCTGCTAATTGTGCCGCGCTGATCTCCAATTCATCAATCATACCATTGTATGCCTTTACCAAATTTGTAATTTCTACCGTTATGTTTTGTGAAACATCAATGCGCTTGTTTCGCTTGTTTAGTTTGGTGTCAATTATTTTTTGAGAAATAATATTGAGTGATTTTGTTATGTACTTTGATAGAAAGTAAGCCAAAATTATGGCAATAGCTAACATTAGTAAATAAGCCAAAGCCAATCTAGAGAGACTCTCTGACAATTCATCTTTTATAAAACCATCTTCCTCTATGTAAGACACATTTAAAATTGCCAATGGCTCTAGATTACTATCGGTAATAAAACTGTAGGAGGATTGGTAATTTTGAGTATCAGTATTGAACTCCTCAATGAATGTTTTTTGAGAGGAAGCACCCAAAGATTTTAATATGTATGGCTTTACACTTGTGTTGGTTGTATCACTGTCAATAAACCCTTTAGATTTAATAAGCAAAGTACCATCAAGATCATAAAAGCGAAGCTCTAAGTTGTGGATGCGATTGATTTCATAAATCTCGTCTTGAAAAATAAGAGGAATATTACTTGTCTGGACAGGATACAAAGCCTCTTGCAGAACATAATTAATGTGTTTTTTAATATTTTGTTGCTTTCTCTCTAGCCTATCGTGGTGATAGTCTTCTGCCTCTTCGCGGTACTGATATACTGTTACAGCTGCAATTAAAATAGAGGCCAATACCACCAGCATTAACATGGATAAAAATATTCTATTTCGCAAAGATTGTCTGTAAAACTTCAAGGATGTAGATTATAACGTTAGGGTACTAAAAGGTATCAATAATTAGGCTATTTTTATTTATGTGAGTTGCAATACAGGCCATGCATTTTTGTAACCACAAGGGCTATTTTTCTCTGATGCGTTTATATAATTTAAAGCCTAGCATCAGAAGTATGGCAAAGATAATGATCCCTACAGTGCCATAAATCCAGCTTACTGCATTTTTTAGAATGACTAAAAATACAACCGCAAAGAGTATAATTGTAGCGCCCTCGTTAAAAATACGCATAAAATTTCCCGAGTATGTTATCTTGTCATTCTGCAAGTCTCTAAAAATTAGATGGCATTTAATATGATAGCAAATAAGGGCCACTACAAAACCTAGCTTTACTTGCATCCAAGGCTCTTCTATGTAAAAAGGACGAAGTGCCAGAAGCCAAAGGGCAAACCCTACAGCCAAAAACAAAGATGGCCAGGTAATAATATACCACAAACGTTTTGCCATAATCTTGAGTTGGTCTGCTAAAATTTCTCTCGCGGGAGATTCTTTATCATGGGCCTCTATTTGATACACAAACAGGCGCACAATATAAAACAAACCTGCAAACCAGGTGATGACAAATATTAAGTGTAATGATTTAATATAATTGTATTCCATAATACAAAACTAATGGTCTAAAGCAATTATTACTCTACAAATAAATAGTTGAGTTGTTTGTTGTTAAACTCTTGATTAAAGGACTTTATTTCTTGAGAAATAAGCGCATCTAAGGCATCCAACTCTTTATTTATAGCCCCTGTTAACTCATTTTTTACAGCAATATCTTGAGTTGTTGGCGGAAAATCATCCATGCCAACCAAGCTGTTTAAATGTGCTAATTTGTTTGTCAGCCTAATTGGAAAGTTTAAAGGATCTTGCCCACTCCTGTTTTTAGTTTGATACAAGGCTTTCTCAATAGCGCTTAGCTGCTCGCTTAAGGTATCTGCTTTTTTAACCAAATCTTTAATTGCATCCTCATCCTTGTATTGTGCTTTAAAGGCTTTTAATTGGATGTTGATGGCGCGAATTTTTTCTATAGAAGTATGGGCTTTATCCACAGTATTATTTACATCTGTAATAAAGTCGAATTGCAATTGCATGCCTGCCAAGTCAGTTTCTGCATTTTTATCTGCTAGAATACTGAACACCTTAGATTGTGCTGGCATATCTTCTACCTCTAAAACCACTTTATACGATCCCGGAACAGCTTGAGGAGCGCTGGTGCTTGCCCACCATAAAATCATACCTGCAAGTCGTTTTGCTCCTTTACCACGCATATTCCAGTTATGGTAATTTGCACCATCATAGATCTCAAGAGGGCCAATATTTTTAGTTTTATCTGGAGTTGTACTATACTTTTTTATTGTGTCGTTTGCCATAGACAAATAACTCAAGTTTACTTTTTTACCTTCACTATTTGCCAGGTTAAAATACGTCATCACACCGCTTGGGTGGTTGGTTCCCTCTGTAAGAGACCCTTTTCTAGAACCTCCTCCCATTCTGTAGGTATTTTTTGGGGTAAATAAATACGTGCCCCTATTTTTTGCATCCTTTAATTGATACAATACGCTCAAATCATCAATAATCCAGAGGCTTCTTCCCTGTGTGGCCACAATTAAGTTTCCATCTTTAATTGTGAGATCTGTAATAGGTACCACTGGGAGATTGAGCTGAAATTTCTGCCAAGAATCTCCGTCATTAAAAGAAATATACATCCCCGTTTCTGTACCTGCATATAATAGCCCTTTTTGGTTTGGATCTTCTCTTAAAACGCGTGTGAAGTGCTCTTTATGAATCCCTTTTGTGATTTTTTTCCAAGAGGCGCCATAATCTGTTGTTTTATAAAGGTAAGGAGTAAAGTCTCCTGTTTTGTATTTAGTTGCTGCTACATAACAAGTTCCTGGATCATACACAGAGGGTTCAATGCTGTTAATCATCATCCACTCAGGCATTGCTTTTGGGGTAACATTACTCCAATTTTTCCCTCCATTTTTAGAGACATGAATAAGCCCATCATCACTTCCAGTCCAGAGCAATCCCTCCTTTAATGGACTCTCAGCGGCCGCAAAAATAGTACAGTAATATTCTACAGAGGTATTGTCTTGGGTAATTGGCCCCCCAGAAGATTTTTGTTTTTCTGGATCGTTTCTGGTTAAATCTGGACTAAGTAGCTCCCAGCTCTCTCCCTGATTGGTTGTTGCGTGCAGGTGGTTGGACGCTGTGTATAATTTCTTTGGGTTATGAGGAGAAAAGAAAATAGGGAAATTCCATTGAAACCTATATTTCATATCCTCAACGCCATGCCCCATGGGATTATCTGGCCAGACACTAATGCTACGTACCGTATTTTTTTTATGGTTATAGCGTGTTAGAAAACCATCATAACTTCCGCCATACACAATGTCATTATTTAAAGGGTCAACGGCAATATGGGCGCTTTCTCCTCCTGCAGTAGCCTCCCAATTAGCTTCTCCAATGCTGCGAGACTCTGTGCGGTGGGCTATGCGAATGGTGCTATTGTCTTGTTGGGCCGCATATATCCTGTAAGGAAATGCATTGTCTGTGCTTACTCTATAAAATTGTGAAGTGGGTTGGTTGTAATAGGTACTCCAGGTCTGGGCCCCATCATAGGTTACTTGTGCTCCTCCATCATCACCGATGATCATCCTGTTTGGGTCTTCTGGAGCGATCCATAAATCGTGATGGTCTCCGTGGGGGGCGTTATAAGTGCTGTATGTTTTTCCTCCATCAGTGCTTTTATGGTAGCGCACATTTAAAACATACATCACATCTTGATCTTTTGGGTCCGCATAAATACGGGTATAGTACCATGCGCGTTGGCGTAATTTACGTTCGTCATTTATTTTAGTCCAAGAATCTCCTCCGTCATCGCTTCTGTATACACCGCCTTGTTTTTCATTTTCTACAATTGCCCATACGCGCTGGCTATTTGCTGGAGACACCGTTACCCCAATAATTCCAAGGGTTCCTTTTGCAAAACCCTTGTGGGTTGAAATTTCTGTCCAAGTCTCACCGCTGTCCTCACTTTTCCAAAGGGCAGAACCATCACCGCCACTACTCAAACTATAGGGTGTGCGCTTTACATTCCAGGTCGAGGCATATAAAATTCTTGGGTTGTTAGGATCCATCATTAGGTCTACAGCGCCTGCGTTTTCATTGGCAAATAGGACCTTACGCCAAGTAAGGCCGCCATCTGTACTTTTGTATACACCACGCTCCTGGGTGGGTTTGTAGATGTTTCCCAAAACAGCTGCGTAGACGGTATTATAATCTGTGGGATGTACAACTATTCTTGGTACATGACGTGAATCTTTGAGACCCGCTTGTGTCCATGTTTTTCCAGCATTTTCTGACTTCCAAATACCGTATCCAGAAGACACATTACCACGAACAGTTTTCTCACCACCTCCCACATAAATTACGTTGGCGTCGCTTTGAGCAACTTCTATGGCGCCAATAGAGCCGCCAAAAAATCCGTCGCTAATATTTTTCCAATTTCTACCCCCATTTTTGGTTTCCCAAACACCTCCTCCAGCAGCTCCAAAATAATATAGATTTGGTTTTCCTGGAACGCCTGTTACAGCTGCGCTTCTACCGCCTCTAAAAGGCCCCACAAGACGATACTCTAAAGCATTGTATAGCGCTTGGTCGTACTCTTGGGCAGTTAGGGTTTGATTTTGGAGGCTACAAAAAAGGGCTGCAATTAGCAGAAATGATGTTTTAATGGCTTTCATGGCTTGATTTTTAAACATTAAAGATACCTAAAAAAACCCTATTTTTCTGCTAAATCATTATGGATGGCACGCCTTAGAAAATAACCCGTAACCAGTGTAGAACAAGTATCTGCTATGGGAAAAGAAACCCAAACGCCCCAAACACCAAAATAGGTGGGTAATATAAAAATTAAGGGGATTAAGAAAAATCCTTGTTTTGTTAAACTTAGAAGTAATGCCGGTGTTACCTTCCCTATGGCTTGAAAGTAAGAGCACCCAATGAGTTGTATTACAATAACGGGCGTGGCTGCAAAAACCCACCTAAGGGCATTGGGTGTTTTCTCTAAAAGCAAGGCATTGTTTACCATAGCAGCAGGCTGTGTTGCAGTATCGCTGATAAAAACGCCCACAAAAGATTCTGCAAAAAGCATGATAAGGGTAAAAATAAGCAGCGCCAATATCCCTGAGTATTTAATAGAGATGTTAATGGCCTCTCGTACCCTTTGCAATTTTTTAGCGCCATAATTGTATCCCGCAATAGGCATAAAACCTTGGTTTACTCCAATAACAGGAAACAGCGCAAACATAAGTGCCCTACTTATAATACCATAACTAGCCACATCAATAGCATCTCCCGCTCTAATGAGTATGTTGTTTATTAAAATAGTTAACACCGCAATCACCCCTTGTCTGGCTAGGGTCACAAAACTAAGACCACTGATTTCTTTTACAAAGGCGCGGTTTAGCAAAAAACTTTGAAGGGTAAGACGAAGCTCACTTTTAAAGACAAAAAACCACAATATAAAGCCAAAGCAAATACCATAACTAATAAAAGTGGCCCAAGCAGCTCCTTCCATGCCCATACCCAAGACATTAATTAACAAATAATCCATGCCAATATTTCCTACAGCAGGGAGCATCATGGCATACATCGCAAATTTTGGTTTGCCCTCTGCACGTATTACGCTGTTTCCCATCATACACATGGCCAGCATAACAATGCCATACAACACAATCCTGTAGTAGGTCAAAGCCAGGTCTCTAAAGCTATCATCTGCGCCAAAAAAGTTAATGAGGGTATCCTGGAAAAGTAGCCCCAGTACCGCTAATAGCCCGGAAGACAAAAAAGTCAAGGTGCTCATGTTTCCAAACACCTTCAGTGCTTTGGTTTGCTGCCCAGCTCCTAGAGCACGAGAAACAACAGAGCCACCTCCTATCCCAACGGCAAGACCAAGCGCAGCAATAAAGAAAGTAATTGGAATAACAACTGTTAGGGCAGAAATTGCTAGGGGGCCAATCCAACGCCCCACAAAAATAGTGTCTACAATCATGTTTAATGACATGACTAAAATACCAATAGAGGCTGGTACAGCTTGTTTTATAAGCAGGCTGCTAATAGATTTAGTTCCTAATGAATCTGAGTTTTTTTTCAATGTTGTTATTGCTACAACTGAATTACAAAACCTCTTGGGGTGTCTTATCACCTTGCCACTGCACTATCCAGTTGGCTAAAAGTTGCGCAAAGGAGTCTCTATCATTTAAACAGGGTATGGTATTAAATACTTTCCCGCCAACTTCGTGAAAAATTTCCTCTCCCTCCATGGCTATTTCCTCTAGAGTCTCAAGACAGTCACTCACAAAAGCTGGGGTAACAACTGCCATTTTTTTAAGACCTTCTTTACCCATTCTTTCAATGGTTCTGTCTGTATAGGGTTGCAGCCATGGGTCAAATCCTAATCGAGATTGGAATGTTGTTGAGTAGGTGCCTGGTTCAAGTTTTAAATATTTTGCAACATTAACTGTGGTGATTTCACATTGATGTCTGTAACAAAATTCGTGTTGCTTTGATCCCTTTTTAAAGCAGCACTTCCCATCCATTTTACAGGCTCCCTTTGTGATGTCGCTTTTTCTAATATGACGTTCTGGGACTCCATGATAACTAAACAGTAGGTGCTCATAATCTATGGTTTTGAGCTTCTCCCCAATACTTTCGGCCAAGACCTTAATATAGTCTTGCTTATGGTAAAAAGCGGTAGTAGGTGTAATGGTTACTTCTGGAAAATGTGCCGCAACCAACTGGTCAACTTTTACATCTATAGTCTCTGTAGTGGCCATAGCAAATTGAGGATACAATGGAATTGTTTTTATTTCTGTACAGCCCTTATCAACCAATTCTTGTAGTCCGTTTTTAAGAGTCATTGAGCCGTAGCGCATCGCCAATGCTACGGGTACAGAAACCTTTTGTTGTACCTTTTTTTGAAGGCGCTCAGAAAGAACAATGAGCGGAGAACCTTCATCCCACCAAATTTTTGCATACGCTTTTGCAGACTTTTTGGGGCGTGTATTTAATACAATTCCTTTTACAAGCAATGTCCTTGCCCATTTTGGCACATCAATAACTCGCTCGTCCATCAAGAACTCACCTAAATATTTTTTTACATCTTTAGGATCTGTACTATCTGGTGACCCTAGATTTACTAAAAGAACTCCTTTCATAAAATTTTTAACTAATTACGCTAGATTACGATATGAGAATATTTTTATATTTTATAATGTAAGAGGATATTACGATAATCACATTAATCATGTAACAAAAATACCTCTAAAATGTGGGTTCTTGTAGGTGGCCAAAATAGATTAACATAATAATAAGAAAATAATGAACCCTGTATGTTCTATGCTCTTTGAGTGATAATATATTTTTTTGGGGTAGTCCCAAATTTTTTCTTGAACGCTGCAATAAAATGGCTTGCTGTTGAATAGCCTACTTTGAGCCCAACTTCGTTTACATTGTGTGAGCCCGAAACCAATAATTGCCGGGCAACTTCCATTTTGTAATCAAATAAAAAAGCAAATACAGAATCTCCGTAGATTTGTTTAAAGCCCTCTTTTAATTTATTAATTGGGAGCTGTATCTCATCTGCCAATTGTTGAAGGGTAGGAGGCTCTGCCATTCGGGCAATGATAATTTGTTTGGCTTGTTTTATTTTTACAACATTCAGCTCATCTGCCAAAAAGGGACACTGCTCCACATTTACATCTCCCTCGGTGTTAAAATAAAGACTCAACAGTTCGTAAGCTTTCCCCTTAAAATAGAGTGGTTTGATAGAACTGTGGAGGTTGTAATTCATCAGTTGGTTGAGAACTATGGCCATCGAGGGAGAAATTTGGGCGTCCTTATAATACTTTCTGTCTTTATTTTCTCCCCTTAGAAAAGGAATATAATTTGTTTCATTCGAAAACAAAGAATGAAATTTTCTAATTGGAAGCAAGACAGAAATTACCCAAGAGTTAGGGGCTACCATTACCTCGATTGGTAAATCTCTTTGTGGATTGTACAAAAGCAAAGAGCCACTCTCTTGTATGGGCAGCCTGTAGTTTCCGTTATTAAAACCAAATGATCCTGAGCCTTTAACACAAAAATGAAATTGAATAAAATCTGCATTCACATCTCTTCTAAACAGTTGATTTTCAGTTGTTTTGTTATTAAACTTTAAAATATAAAACCCAGTTTCTATCATGGTTTCTTTATAGATGCCTTGAGCGATACTTTTTGGAGCGTTTAAGGGGTCTTGTTTTTCCATTCTGTTTAGAATTAATATAAATAACTGGCAGTCATTTCTTTGTAAATATACTAATATATTGACAATCAGTGATTTTTAACAGCATATTAAGTAAAAATAACGGGTATCGATATTAATGATACCGCTTGCGTTGTTTTTTGATTGTTAATGCGTCTATTTTTGTCAACTAGAAGCTTTTTTAATAATGGAAGCAACTTGTGGTCTATGAAAAATAACGCTAAAAGCACATCTGTGGCATTTTCTGAGGGTACATTTTTTGCCATTGGCCTTAGTTACAAAAAGGCCGATGCAGAGGTAAGAGGGCGTTTTAATGTCTCAGAAAATGTTCAAAAGGACATTTTAACTGCTGGCAGACAATCTTCTATTCGAACACTTACTCTTATTTCAACATGCAATAGAACAGAGCTTTATGGATTTGCGCACAAAGCCAAAGACCTAATTGCATTATTATGTGAGCACACCACCGGAAGTATTTCTGAATTTGAAAAAGTAGCTTATGTGTATCAAAATCAACAGGCGGTATCCCATCTTTTTAAAGTTGGTACGGGTCTTGATAGCCAAATCTTAGGTGATTTTGAAATTATAAGCCAACTTCGTAAAAGCCTTAGTCGCTCCAAAAAAATGGGCATGTTAAATCCATATATGGAACGGCTTGGAAATGCAGTAATACAGGCAAGTAAGCGTATTAAAAATGAAACCGAAATTTCCACAGGCGCAACCTCTGTTAGTTTTGCTGCAGTTCAGTATATTATGGCAAGAGTACCCTACGTGAGCAAAAAAAATATTCTTCTTTTTGGAATAGGTAAAATAGGGCGCAACACCTGTGAAAATCTTATAAAACATACTAAAAACGATCACATTACTCTTATCAACAGAACCAAGACAAAAGCAGAGGAAATTGCAGGAAAGTTCAATTTAGTTGTTAAAGATTATGCCAACATTCAGAGCCAAATTGCACAAAGTGACATCATGATTGTTGCCACCGGCGCCAAGCAACCCACCATAAGCAAGGAATTATTGTATCTAACCAAACCACTGTTAATTTTGGACTTATCTATCCCTAAAAATGTAGCCCCTAACGTAAAGCAAAATAAACTGGTAACACTTATCCATTTGGATGAACTCTCTAAGGTTACAGATGCAACACTTGCCCATAGGCAATCACAAATACCATTAGCACTAAGAATAATTAAAGAAATTGAGATAGAATTTAGTGCCTGGGCACAACACAGAAGTTTTGCTCCCACAATAAAAGCTTTGAAAAACAAGCTTAGTGAAATAAAAGTAGGTGAAATTGATAACCAACGCCGCAAACGTTCTGATTTTAATCAGGAGCAAGCAGAGGTTATTAGTGACAGAATCATCCAAAAAATCACAACTCAAGTTGCCAATCATTTAAAAAACAGCAACAACAACCCCAAGGAAACTGCAGGTTTAATTGAGCAAATTTTTAAATTAAACCCAGAGCATCATGAATAGGGTAATCAAAATAGGCACCAGAGATAGCCAACTTGCCCTGTGGCAGGCACATACTGTTCAGGAAAAATTACAGGCTTTGGGTTACTCCACAAAAATAATTACTGTAAAATCTACAGGAGACCTTACACTAGATACTCCTTTATATGAATTAGGAATCACAGGTGTTTTTACAAAAACATTAGATACTGCCATGTTAAATGACACCATTGATATTGCGGTGCATTCTCTAAAAGATGTCCCTACAGCATTACCAAAAGGAATCCTACAGGGCGCAGTATTAAACCGAGCCAGCACGCAAGATATTCTAATTACAAAACAACCTGTTGACCTCTCAAAGCCCTGCACCATAGCAACGGGGTCTTTAAGACGTAAGGCACAATGGCTTCACCAATATCCAAACCATACAGTAGTTAACATACGTGGTAATGTAAACACCCGTTTACAAAAACTACAAGACAGCCCTTGGCAAGGCGCCATTTTTGCCAAAGCCGGGCTACAGCGCATAAAGCTTTTGCCAGAAAACTACACCTCCCTTGAGTGGATGACTCCTGCGCCCGCGCAAGGAGCTATGGTGGTAGTTGGCTTGCAGAAGGATCTTTTTTGTATGCAGGCAATAAAAAAATTAAACCATGTTCCATCACAATTATGCACACAACTAGAGCGGGATTTTTTAAAAACTCTTGAAGGAGGGTGTACCGCTCCTATAGGTGCGCTTGCTAAAATACAAGGGGATACCATCCAATTTACAGGTTCATTGCTATCCCTTGATGGCAGCAAAAAAATAGACATAGAAAAAATTATACCACTCCACCTAGCAGAAAAAGCAGGGGAGAATATGGCAAAAGAATTACTGAAAAAAGGGGGAGGTGCAGTGCTCAAAAAGATCAAACAGACCATGGATATATAGCTAAATAATGAAAACCATTTTATCTACAAAAAAACTAACCCAAAACCAAAGAGAGCTGTTTGCTCAAAAAGGGATGTTCATAGTAGATTATGATGCCATATCTATCGAATTTTTGGATTTTAAGGCTCCTGATTTAATAGATAATGCCGTTTTTACCAGTCAACAAGCAGTACGCTCTTTTGTGAGAAAAAACAATGGAAAATTAGGCATTAAAAACTGTTTTTGTGTTGGCAACAAAACCAAAGCACTTTTAGAGGAAAATGGGTTAAAAGTGAAAGAATTTGGCCAAAATGCAGCCCAATTGAGTCAAAAATTAGTAAAAAACTACAAAAAACAGGTTTTTTACTATTTCTGCGGAACCATCAGAAGAGAAGAGCTGCCAAATGCCCTAAAAAGCGAAAAAATGACCTTTTTTGAGATAAAAACGTACAAAACGGTCCTAAAATCAAAGAAATTTGATCAAAAATGGGATGGTTTCATGTTTTTTAGCCCAAGTGGTGTAGCGAGCTATATTTCAGAAAATAAACACCAAAGAAATGTCCCTGCTTTTTGCATTGGACAAACAACAGCATCTGACGCAAAAAAATATTTTAAAAATGTTGTTGTAGCAGATACAAACACAATAGAAAGCGTCTTGGAAAAAACCATAGAAGCGTTATAAAATTATAGTATGATTAAAAATGATTTGTTTTTAAGGGCTCTCAAAGGAGAGGTAGTTGATAGACCACCGGTGTGGATGATGAGACAAGCGGGGCGTTATCTTCCAGAATTTATGGAAATAAAAGCAAAATACGATTTCTTTACGCGTTGTAAAACCCCTGAGCTTGCAAGCGAAATAACCGTTCAGCCAATCAGAAGGTATGGTATGGATGCAGCGATATTATTTAGTGATATACTGGTAATCCCTCAGGCAATGAACATAGCCGTTGAAATGAAACCAGATATTGGCCCCTGGCTTCCAAATCCAATTCGGTCTGAAAGGGATCTTGACGGAGTTGTGGTTCCAGACATTGATCAAAGCCTTGGATATGTCATGCGGGCTATTAAAATGACCAAAGAAAAACTCAACGATGAAATTCCATTGATTGGTTTTGCAGGAAGCCCATGGACCATATTGTGTTACTGCGTGCAGGGACAAGGAAGCAAAAATTTTGACAAGGCAAAACAGTTTTGCTTTACCCAGCCACAAGCTGCTCATACATTACTTCAAAAGATTACGGATACCACCATTGCCTATCTGAAAGAAAAAATTACTGCCGGAGTGGATGCTGTTCAAATTTTTGATAGTTGGGGGGGCATGTTATCTCCCGATGATTATGGGGTGTTTTCTTGGCAATACATACAGCAAATTATTGATGCTTTGAAAGACCATGCTCCTGTGATTGCTTTTGGAAAAGGGTGTTGGTTTGCCCTAGATACCATGGCAAAAAGCGGCGCAAGTGCTCTAGGAATAGATTGGACATGCTCTGCAAAAAATGCTCGGTATTTAACTGGAGGAAACATTACCCTTCAAGGAAACTTTGATCCAACAAGGCTTTTTAGCCCCCCTAAGGAAATAAAAAAACAGGTGAAACAAATGATTGACGCCTTTGGAAAGGACAAATACATAGTAAATCTGGGACATGGTATTTTACCAAATATTCCTATAGAAAACGCTGCTGCATTTATCGAGGCGGTAAAAGAATATAAAGCAACCTAATGAATCTCTGGGCGCGCATAAAGCAATTACATCTTGGGCAGCTAATAAAGCTATCCCTTCTGTTTTTGTCACGCCCACTTTATATTATCCCAACCATTAGTGCAACAAAAAAAACACTGCTTATTTGTGATACACTTTATAAACAAACCCATCACAAAAGCAATAAAGCCAATGCATTTAGGCATGCGCTTTGGAATGTGCTGATTTGTAGAAAAGTGATGAAATATGCCAAAAACAAGCAAAAAAGTGTGTTTTGGGCCCAAAAAGTGGGTGATTTGTATGAAAAAGTGACTCAAAATGAAATTTTAGACCAAGAAATGGATTTACACAATAATACTGTTGGGAGAATCTTTTTTTTGAATCATTTTGATCAAAAAGAGACAAAAATCATTGATTTATTGCAAAAAATGAGTCAAAAAGCAAAAAAAACAGATAAAATTGAGCAAATGCACCAACATAAAAATGACTTGGTATATTTGACAGAGTAAAAGAATAATGTATGGTAAAAAACATCTTTAAGGGCATCAAAGCATACGCAAGCGCATTAGGGCTTATTGGCAACTTGGGTTTGTGGAAGTACTTTGCTGTTCCTGTTCTAATTAGCCTCTTTACAGCAATCCTTATAGGGCTATCTGCCTGGGGTTGGAGTGATGATATTGCCAACGCCATAGATTTGCTATGGGTTTGGGAGTGGGGAGCAAGTTGGTTTCACAGCTTTGCAGAACTCCTTGGCGGGGTATTAATTATTGCCTTAGGCTTGATTGTGTACAAACATATTGTAATGGCTCTTAGCGCCCCATTTATGAGCCCTGTCTCTGCTGCTATAGAACAGCACTTTTTAGGAACACTTCACAGCCACAGGGACACTAGCAACACCGCTCAGTTGTGGCGTGGTATAAGAGTTAATGTGAGAAATTTGATTCTAGAGGTGTGCATTACCATTCCTTTGCTTGTATTGAGCCTGGTTCCTGTTTTAAATTTTATTACCGCGATACTACTGCTTTTAGTGCAAGCCTACTTTGCCGGCTTTGGTAATATGGATTATACCCTAGAGCGCCATTATGGATATAAAGAAAGTGTACAATTTGTAAAAGAGCACAAAGGAGTTGCTATAGGTAATGGAATAATATTTACATTGATGCTGTTTATTCCTTTTATAGGAATACTTGTGGTATTGCCCCTATCGGTAACGGCAGCTACCTCTCAAACCATACGATTTATTGGAAATAAAAAATGAAAGAACAATTTGTAGCTTATATAAAAGACCTTCAAAACACCATTACCTCTAAAATAGAGGCTATTGATGGAGGGGCTATGTTTAAACAAGATCTTTGGGAGCGACCCCAAGGTGGTGGTGGGCGCACAAGAATCATTGAAAACGGAACCGTATTTGAAAAAGGAGGGGTAAACACCAGTGAGGTGTTTGGTGAATTGCCAAAAAGCATGCAAACATATTTTGGTGTAAAAGAAGCTGATTTTTTTGCCTGTGGGCTTAGTTTAGTATTGCACCCTTTAAGCCCAATGGTGCCAACAGTGCACGCCAATTGGCGGTATTTTGAACTCTATGACAAATCAGGAGCTATAGTAGATAGCTGGTTTGGTGGTGGTCAAGACCTGACACCGTATTATTTGTTTGAGCAAGACGCTAGGCATTTTCACAAAACATGTAAAGCTGCATGTGATATTCATAATCCCTTGTTTTATCCAAAATACAAAGCGCGTTGCGATGCCTATTTTTACAACCCACACAGAAAAGAGGCTAGAGGAGTTGGAGGATTATTTTTTGATTATTGCAAAAAAACTCCACAGATGCAAATCAAAGATTGGTATAATTTTGTGACTCAAATTGGAGACAGTTTTCTTGATGCCTACCTGCCAATTGTTGAAAAAAGAAAAGAATTGCCATACACCAAAGCGCAAAAAGATTGGCAAGAAATACGCCGGGGGCGCTATGTTGAATTTAATTTAGTGCACGACAAAGGCACGCTGTTTGGTTTAAAAACCAATGGCAGAATAGAGAGTATTTTAATGAGTCTTCCGCCACGTGTACAGTGGCGTTATGACCACCAGCCAGATCCGGGTAGTGAAGAAGAAAAATTAATTAACGTATTAAAAAACCCAATTGATTGGGTCTAATACTAACTTGGCACAAAATCACGCATGTAGTGTCGTAAGAATAAAAAAATGAGACTAAGAAGAAACAGAAGGCTAAGAACAAATCCCGCCATTAGAAGCTTGGTGAGAGAAACAAGTATTGCGTCAACAGATTTTATAGTTCCTTTATTTGTTACAGAAGGCAAGGGAATAAAGCAAGAGATCTCCTCTATGCCAAACTACTATCGGTATTCGTTAGATCTGTTGCAAAAAGAAGTGAAAGAGCTGTGGGCGATGGGACTTAAAAGTGTACTGATCTTTGTTAAAGTTTCAGACCACTTAAAAGACAATAAAGGTACAGAAGCTTTACATGCTGAAGGACTAATGCAACGAGCTATTAAAACCATAAAAGATGTGTGTCCAGACATCCTAGTTATGACAGATGTAGCATTAGATCCTTACTCAACCTATGGTCATGACGGCATTGTTGCCTATGGGAGTATTCAAAATGATGCAACAAACAGTGTGCTTGCAAAAATGGCTTTAAGTCACGCCCAAGCGGGAGCTGATGTGATTGCTCCCAGTGATATGATGGATGGGCGTATTTTTGATATCCGCTCACTACTAGAACAAGAAGGATATCACAACACGGCCATTATGAGTTATAGCGCCAAGTATGCCAGCGCTTTTTACGGGCCCTTTAGAGACGCACTTCAAAGCGCACCAGTAGATCTCAAAAACATACCCAAAGACAAGCAAACCTACCAAATGGATCCAGCAAACAGGCAAGAGGCTGTCAAACAAACTCTTATGGATATTGAACAAGGGGCAGATATAGTGATGGTAAAACCGGGTTTATCTTATCTAGACATCGTAAGAGAAGTAACAGATGCTGTTGATGTTCCTGTGGCAGTATACCAAGTAAGTGGAGAGTATGCCATGTTAAAGGCTGCTGCTGAAAAAGGATGGCTAGATCATAACGCGGTAATGATGGAGCAACTCTTGAGTATAAAAAGAGCCGGAGCTCATATGATTGCAAGTTATTTTGCTAAAGATGTTGTAAGGCTTCTTTAAGAACCTGTCATTTTATTATTTAAAAATAATAGTGTAATTTTAATGTCTACTCCCCGCTCACACTATCATGATAAAACGTTTAAAACTTGAGCATATCCTTTTTTTGGATATTGAAACTGTTCCTCAATGTGCTCTTTACGACTCACTAGACAATCACACAAAACTACTTTGGGAGGCTAAAACAAAATACCAAAGGAAAGAAAATTTTACACCCAAGGAGTTCTACGACAGGGCAGGTATTTGGGCAGAGTTTGGTAAAATAGTCTGCATTTCTGTGGGATACTTCAAACAAAAAAAAGAAATAAGAAATTTTAGAGTTACCAGCTTCTATGGAGAAGAGGCTACTATTTTAAAAGACTTCAAAACCTTACTTGAAACCCATTTCAACAAATCAAACCATTTGCTGTGCGCTCACAACGGAAAAGAATTTGACTTTCCTTACATAGCCAGGCGCATGGTTATTCTTGGTATGGATTTGCCTGAAAAACTCAATTTGTTTGGCAAAAAACCCTGGGAGGTTCCGCATCTGGATACCCTAGAGTTATGGAAGTTTGGAGACTACAAAACCTTCACTTCTTTAGAGCTTATGGCGCATGTTTTAGGAATCCCATCCCCTAAAAATGATATCTCGGGTGATAAAGTGAGAGATGTATTTTACAAAGAAAAAAACATCAGCAGAATTGTTGACTATTGTGAAAAAGACACAGTGACCGTAGCGCAAATTATCTTAAAATTAAGGAATCAAGACTTGTTAAGTGCTTCTGAAATTTTATCTGTATAGCCACCTTTCACCCATTTTTTTAATAAAAATTGTGTGTTGTCTCCATCTGTGATTTAACTATCTTTGATGTAATGGCTACTAAAAAAATTCTTGAGGTAATAGGTTTAAACATTTCTTTTGGTAATAACAAAAAGAAAACAACTGTTGTAAACAATATTGATCTTTCACTATATGAGAACGAAATTTTAGCCATTGTTGGAGAATCTGGAAGCGGGAAATCTGTCACCTCTAAGGCTATAATGGGCCTACTGCCAAATAAGAACACCACTATTAAGGGCCAAATAAAATTTAAGGAAACCTCCTTGCTCTCCTTAAACTCAAGAGCGTTTGCTAAGCTTAGAGGCAATGATATTGCCATGATTTTTCAAGAACCAATGAGCGCATTGAACCCCTCATTAACCTGTGGGTTCCAGGTTGCTGAAATACTATTACACCATAATAAAGTTGCTGCGGCTAGAGTGAAAAAAGAAGTGCTCAAGCTTTTTGAAAAAGTAAAACTTCCAAGACCTCAAAACATTTACAATAGCTACCCACACCAGATAAGTGGAGGGCAAATGCAACGCGTAATAATTGCGATGGCTATTGCTTGCAAACCAAAAATATTGATTGCAGATGAGCCAACAACAGCGCTTGATGTTACGGTTCAAAAAGAAATTCTAGAGCTACTTAAAGAGTTACAAAAGCAAACGGGAATGAGTGTGCTTTTTATTTCTCATGATCTTGCCTTGGTCTCTGGTCTTGCAAACAGGGTTGTGGTTATGAACAAAGGAACTATTGTTGAGAAGGGAACGGCAAGAGAACTCTTTGAGACCCCTAAAATGCCTTACACCAAAGCTTTGTTGGCCTCAAGACCTACCCCTGATGTGAGATACAAGGTGCTTCCAACCATTGCCTCAATAGCAAACAATAGCTTTGTGCCAAATAGTATTACCTCAAGTCAGCGGGCAAAAAAACACCAAAAAATATATACCAAACCCCCTTTGTTGCGAATAGAAAATATTTCTAAATCTTATTTCTCTAAGGCTAGCCTTTGGGGTCAAAAACAAGAAATTAAAGCCGTAAACGGGGTTAGTTTTGACATTTTCGAGGGAGAAACCCTGGGTCTTGTGGGAGAATCTGGTTGTGGTAAATCTACTCTGGGGAGAGTGATTCTTCAGCTTGAAAAAGCCACAAAAGGATCTATTTTCTATAAAGGAAAAGAAATTACCCGTCTCAAAAAGAAAGAATTTCGGACTTTACGTAAAGACATTCAACTTATTTTTCAAGATCCATACTCTTCTTTACACCCACGAAAGATTATTGGGCAGGCCATCATTGAGCCCATGGAAGTTCATGGCATAGGAAACTCCAACAAACAGCGCAAAGAAAAAGCCATAGAGCTACTCTCTCGCGTTGGGTTAGGGGCTAGTTATTTTAACAGGTATCCCCACGAGCTCTCCGGAGGGCAGCGCCAACGTGTTGGAATCGCAAGAACCATTGCCATGGAGCCTAAGCTTGTTATTTGTGATGAAAGTGTTTCTGCCTTAGATATCTCTGTGCAGGCACAAGTACTTAATCTATTAAATGAGCTTAAAGAGGACTTCGGCTTTACCTATATCTTTATTTCTCATGATTTGGCAGTTGTAAAGTATATGGCAGATCAATTATTGGTAATGAATCAAGGAGCCATCGAGGAATTAGGGGACGCAGATGAAATTTATGCAAATCCTGTCAAGCAATACACTAAAAAACTCATAGATTCTATCCCAAAAACAATGGGATAAAATTAGAATTTCATCTCAGGAATCTCGCCCTCTATAATTAAATCTCCCAGAGTAGCCTCTTGTATTTCAGAAACACTTACCCCTGGAGCTCTCTCTAGAAGTTTAAATTTTCCGTTTGCTATTTCTAATACCGCAAGATTAGTTACAATTTTTTTAACGCAATGTACACCTGTTAAAGGAAGGCTACATCGCTTTAAAAGTTTTGAATGTCCTGCTCTATTGGTATGCATCATAGCCACAATAATATTTTCTGCACTGGCAACCAAATCCATAGCTCCGCCCATGCCTTTTACCATTTTGCCTGGGATCTTCCAATTAGCAATATCTCCGTTTTGAGACACTTCCATAGCGCCTAAAATAGTTAGGTCTACATGCTGGCCTCGAATCATCGAAAAACTAGTTGCACTATCAAAATAAGAAGCTCCTTTAAGGGCGGTAATGGTCTGTTTTCCAGCGTTTATTAGATCTGCATCTTCCTCTCCTTTAATGGGAAAGGGACCCATACCAAGTATCCCGTTCTCGCTTTGAAAATCTACCTGTATATCATCTCTAACAAAATTTGCCACCAATGTAGGTATACCAATTCCAAGATTAACATAATAACCATCTCTAACCTCTTGGGCGATGCGTTGAGCTATTTGATTTTTATCTAACATATTTTTTAGTTTAAATCTGACCTTACTTTGTCTGTGGCTCTCTAACTGTTCTTTGTTCAATGCGCTTTTGATACTCTGCTCCTTGAAAAATGCGTTGCACGAAAATTCCAGGGATGTGAATTTGATTTGGATCCAACTCGCCCGCTGGAACCAGCTCTTCTACCTCAGCTACTGTAATCTTTGCAGCCCCACACATGTTTGGGTTAAAATTTCTTGCCGTACCCTTAAAAATTAAATTTCCAGCAGTGTCTCCCTTCCATGCTTTCACAAAAGAAAATTGCGCCTTAAAAGCGTGTTCTAGAAGATGCATTTTCCCATTAAATTCTCTAGATTCTTTACCCTCACCTACCTCTGTTCCATACCCCGCAGGTGTATAAAATGCTGGAACACCACTTTGTGCGGCTAAGCATCGCTGTGCGAGGGTTCCTTGGGGTATAAGCTCTACTTCCAGCTCTCCACTGAGCATTTGGCGCTCAAACTCTGCATTCTCTCCCACATAAGAAGAAATCATTTTCTTGATTTGTCTTTTTTGAAGTAACAAGCCTAGGCCAAAGTTATCTACCCCAGCGTTATTGGAAATACACGTTACTTTTTTAACATCAAGGCGCACTAATTCTGCAATTGCATTTTCTGGGATACCACATAAACCAAAGCCACCTAACATAAAAGTCATTCCGTCTTCAACACCCCTACAAGCCTGTTGTGCGTTTGCCACTGTTTTATCAATCATGTGTCTTTTTTTTATAAAAATACAAAAGCCAAAGTACAATACACATGCTTTGGCTTTTGTTTGGTGTTTTTGAGACTTTAAAAATCAAATTCGTCAGGTACCTGGTCTATATCTTCAGGAACACCTTGTGATTTCCATTTTTCGCAATCGACCTCAATTGTAAGATCCGAAGGTATCTTAAACTCCTCTTTTGATATCTGTAAGCGCTCGTCATTGTAGCAATCTTTCATATACAAGGCCCATATAGGTAGTGCCATAGTAGCTCCTTGTCCAAACATTGTTGTCTCGAAATGAACTGAGCGATCCTCACCCCCAACCCAAACTCCTGTGACAAGGTTCGGCACCATACCCATAAACCAACCATCACTATTGTTTTGGGTGGTTCCTGTTTTACCAGCTATTGGATTTTTAAACTCATAAGGATATCCAGTTACGGTAGTTTTGTACGCGGCGTTGACGGCGGTTTTATGGCGCAATCTAGATCCAGATCCAGACTCGGTAACTCCCTGCAGCAAGTTAATGGTAACATAGGCTGTTTCACTACTTATAACATCTTTGGTTTGTGGAGTGTGTTGGTATAAAACAGTTCCATTTTTGTCTTCAATTCTTGTGATAAGCGACGGTTTTACATACACCCCTTGGTTCGCAAAAGTGCTATAGGCTCCTACCATTTCATATAGAGATACATCTGGTGTGCCAAGAGCAAGAGAAGGTACGGGTAAGATGTTTTTTGTGTCTATTCCCATTTTCTCAACTAAGGTAATCACAGGTTCTGGGCCAACGCGGTCAATGAGTCTTGCCGTGACTGTATTAATAGAATTTGCCAATGCGTTTGTTAAAGATAGCATGCCGCCATATTTATCACTAGAATTCTTTGGACACCAATCATTCATGTTTCCTCTGGTCCCTGCCGGTATGCAATAGGGGGTATTGGGTAATGTATCACATGGTGACATGTGCATTTGATCTATGGCAGTAGCATAGACAAATGGCTTAAATGTAGAACCAATTTGCCTTCTACCTGTTGAGACCATATCATACTTAAAGTGTTTGTAGTCAATTCCTCCCACGTAAGCCTTCACCTCTCCTGTTTGAGGGTTCATGGACATCATAGCACCTTGTAGGTAATTTTTATAGTATTTGATTGAGTCTCTAGGAGTCATTACTGTATCTATATCTCCATTCCATGAAAAAATGCGCATCTTTCGTTTTTTATCAAAACTTTTTAAAATTTCTTCTTTACTTTTCCCTTCTGCGGTCATCGCTCTATAGCGCTCGCTTCTGCGTATGGAATTTTTAATGATTCTGTCTATTTCTTCTGGTTCTACATCTCTAAATGGAGCTGTGTCGTTATATTTATTTTGCTTGTTAAATTCATTTTGAAGGTTAGACATGTGGCTTGTCATTGCTTTTTCTGCATACTCCTGCATGCCAGCATCAATTGTAGTGTATACTTTTAATCCATCTCTGTAGATGTTAAAGTTAGTGCCGTCACTCTTTGGGTTGTTTTTAGTCCAATCTGACATAAAAGCACGTGCATACTCTCTAAAGTAAGTGGCCAGCCCCTCTACGTGGCCTTGTGGGGTGTATTTAAACTCTAGGGGTGTTGCCTGTAGGCTGTCTTTAAGTTGTTTCGAAATGAAATCATATTTCTGCATTTGAGACAGGACAACGTTTCTTCTGTTTTTAACACCTTGAGGATTTCTCAAAGGGTTGTAAAGGGAAGAATTTTTAAACATACCCACCAACATGGCAGATTCACTAATGCTTAATTGACTTGGTGGTTTATCAAAATAGATATTACTTGCAGATTCTATCCCAATGGCTTGGTTTAAAAAATCATACTCATTAAAGTACATTGTTAGTATTTCATTTTTGGTATAACGCCGCTCCAAGCGTGTTGCAATAATCCATTCTTTAACCTTTTGTATCCCTCGTTGAAATTTATTCCTTGAGGCTTGGTTTGTAAATAATTGCTTTGCCAACTGTTGGGAAATAGTACTTGCCCCTCCTTTGCTTCCTAGATATACAGCAGCACGAAGTGTCCCTCGAATATCTATCCCGCTATGATCATAAAACCGAATGTCTTCTGTAGCTAAAAGCGCATTTTTAAGATGCTCTGGTAGTTCCTGATAGGTTACAGGAGTTCGATTTTCTTTGTAAAATTTACCAATCACCTTGCCATCTGTGGAAATGATTTCTGTGGCAAGATTTTTTTCTGGATTTTCAAGACTTGTCTCGTCTGGAAGGCTTCCAAAGACCCCAAATGATGCCAACAAAAACAACAAGGCAACTGCCGTTATCACACTCAATAATAAAAGCCAAAACAAAGCGATAATACTACCTCTTTTTTTGTTTTTCTTTTTTTTTCTGGTGGATTTCTTTTGAGCCATGCTATGCTACTTTTTATGTTTAAGGCTAAAATTTCAATTCTTTAATACAGCACTTTTTTTGATCGTTTAAAAAACTACTTTACAATATCAAGGGTATACCCTATGTCTGTGATTCCCTCAAGTTTGCTAACGCCCTGCGACTCCCCATTATTGCGTACAGCATGTGTAATGTGCAAGGTGTAATTCCCTTTTTCGTTGAACATAAGGTTTTGTTTATAAAACAATTTGTTTTCCTTAATGTTTCCGATACCTGTTCCTAGCCAAGTACCATCTGGTCTTGCCATTTTGTATTCCAAAGTATCTACAACTGTTTTACCATAAGGGTGTTGCAATGATATAATTAAAAACAGATTGCTGTAAGGATACTTGTTGTTATTTCTTACGGTTATAAATGCATTGTATAAAGCCTCACTATCCAAACCTGGGAGCTCAAAAATAACAGGGTCATTTACCTGCCAACCATCAGGGCTCGTTGCCTTGTTGTCTGCAGTGATGGTGCTAGGGTTACAGGAAAGCAAAAGCAGTGAAAAAAAACTTACAAAAAGACACTTATACATTACTTTCTAGGATTGCGGGGTTTATTACGGTTGTTGCGTTTTTTATTCCTAGTATTGGAATGATTTGCTTTTGGAGATGCCGCTGCTATTGGCTTTCTAGAATTGCGCTTTTTCTTCTTTCTTCGCTGGGATGTTTTTGGCCTATCAAAGCGAGTAAGGCTGTCTTGCCCAACCACATTGCTAAATAGCTCTGTGTGATCAACCTTGGTTTCTATTTTATAGTCTTCAAGGTTGGCAACGGTATTTCCTTTTTTATTAATGGCAATAATTTCATGAACCCTCTCTAGGGTTAGTTCATGCCAATTCATTGCTTCCTTTTCGTAGGCGAACCAAAGTAAGCCTTTGAAAATATCTGTTTTTTGACATATCGCTGTCCCTTTTTTTGTTTTAAGTTTTACATCATTTTTAGGAAAGTTTGCCAATGTGTCTATGTATGTATCCAGTTCGAAATTTAAACAGCACTTTAATTTCCCGCATTGACCTGCAAGTTTTTGAGGATTTAATGAAAGCTGCTGATATCTTGCCGCAGAGGTGTTTACAGACCTAAAATCTGTTAGCCAAGTAGAACAACACAATTCCCTGCCGCAAGAACCAATGCCGCCCAAACGAGCTGCTTCTTGTCTGAAACCAACTTGTTTCATTTCAATTCGTGAATTAAACGTTCTCGCAAATTCTTTAATTAATTCTCTAAAATCTACCCGCTCCTCTGCGGTATAGTAGAAAATAACTTTTGAGGCATCTCCTTGAAACTCAACATCACTAATTTTCATGCGTAGCCCCAGTCTAATGGCAATGACTCGAGATCGTTTTTGAACATCTGCCTCGCGGTCTCTTGCTTTTTGCCAGATGTCAATGTCTTTTTGTGTAGCTTTTCTGTAAAGAGTAGGTAGTTGGGTAGCGTCTGGATTTTGCTTTTTCTTTTTCATTTGTACACGCACCAACTCACCCGTTAATGTCACAATGCCAATATCATGTCCAGATTCTGCCTGAGTGGCAACAATATCACCAATGCTAAGAGAAAGATCTTCGTGGTTTTGAAAAAATTGTTTCCGCCCGTTTTTAAAACGTACTTCTACTCCTGTGTAGGGGGTCATATTTGCAGGAATCGACATATTTGAAAGCCAATCAAACACCGTCAACTTATTACAACCATCAGTTCCACAAGTCCCATTGTTCTTGCAGCCTTTTGGTTGTCCATCGGCGCCAGAGGCACAGCTAGTACAGCCCATATTAATTATATATAGTGGAGTTTTGGAAGTATTGTTTGTTGCCCTTATTTAGACGCCCATAAATACCAAGCTCATTGTCCTGTTGCATCTTTATGGTATATGAAAAAACACATCATAAAACCAAAAACTCTCGAATAAATGAAACACTATTGTTTACAATGTAAAGGTATTAAATCTTACAGAATAAAAATTCAGAAATAGAAACTACTTCTTAAATTGAAGCTTCTGGGATCTTCCCTTTTTAAATATCTTGTTACTTGCATGAGTTCCTTTGCGAAGTTCTTTTTGCTGGGCCAAGGGTAGTTGAATAATTTGATGGCACTCATCACTGCAGGTGTGTTCCATTTTTTCTGCGCAATCATCGCACTGAATAAACAACAAATGACATCCCTCATTAGCACAATTGGTATGGCTGTCAAAGGGGTTTCCGCATTGGTGACAATTAGAAATAACATCATTGCTAATGCGCTCACTTCTCCTGTGATCAAACACAAAATTTTTTCCTAAAAACTTATTTTCTAAACCTTGATCTTTTACCTGGCGGGTGTATTCTATGATTCCTCCCTCCAACTGAAAAACATTTTTAAAGCCTTTGTGTTTATAGTACGCGCTTGCCTTCTCACAACGTATTCCGCCGGTGCAATACATCACTAATTTTTTATCTTTTTTATGATCCTTAAGGTCTTGCTCAATAATATCTAAGGAGTCTCTAAAGGTATCTACATCTGGAGTAATGGCATTTTTAAAATGACCTATTTCACTCTCATAGTGGTTGCGCATATCTACTAAAATAGTATCTGGGTCTTCTATTAAATCATTAAAAGTATTGGCGTCTACATGAACTCCTTTATTGGTAACATCAAAGTTGGTATCGTTAAGGCCATCTGCAACAATTTTGTGTCGCACTTTCACCTTTAATT
>Ga0206123_10000436_pt1 | contig 41446 bp, 35 predicted proteins | sample Helgoland_Spring_2_FD_160086 | JGI IMG/M metagenome (GOLD analysis project Ga0206123, IMG submission 160086) | Pelagic subsurface seawater microbial communities from Kabeltonne, Helgoland, North Sea - Helgoland_Spring_Bloom_20160316_1 | ecosystem: Environmental > Aquatic > Marine > Epipelagic ...
AGAAACCACGCAGGGTATTCGGGGACGCCTCACTGATCTACTCGACGCGTTTGTCTATCCGCTGCGCACGTCGCATTACCTGGAACTGGTCAATCCATTGTGGACGACCCACACGATGCAGGCGCGGGTGGAAAAAGTCTGGGACGAGACCCGAGGCGCCAGAACGCTCACCCTGAAGCCCGGCGTTCGTTGGCGCAGGCACCGTGCCGGCCAGCATCTGCGCGTGGGTATTCCCGTGGATGGCCGGCATTACACGCGCACCTACACTATTTCGTCATCATCCGAGCGCAGCGATGGTTGTTTCACCATCACGGTCAAAGCGATCGCGGGCGGAACGGTGTCCCATCACATCGTGCGCAACATTGCCGTGGGGGACCATCTTCCCATCGGTCTGCCCGAGGGCGACTTCTACCTGCCGGACGCGCGTCCCGTGCGGCCGCTATTTATTACCGCGGGCAGCGGGGTTACGCCCGCCATCGGCATGGTGCGCACGCTCATCGATCAGGATCGGCTGCCGGATACCGTGCATATTCACTATGCGCCCCACGAGCTGGACGTGGTCTGCGGCAAGGATCTGCGGCACATGGCCCGCGAGCACAAGCGCTACATGCTGCACGAGGTGTATACCCACGAATACGGCGCCGAGCAACAGACCAGGGGCTATTTCAGCGAAACCCAACTCGATCGGCTGTGTCCGGACTGGCGCGAGCGCGAAGTGTATGCCTGCGGCCCGCCCGGTCTGCTGGCTGCCTTGGAACGGCATTTCGAGCACGCCGGACGTGGTCGTCATTTGAATATCGAACGATTTCGGGCCGATTTCACGGATATGCCGGCCGACGCCGTGGGTGGCCGGGTGCGTTTCGGGAAAAGCGACGTCCAGGCGGATGGCGACAGCGAGACGGCATTGCTGCGTGTCGCCGAGCAGGCGGGTCTCAATCCGGCGCATGGCTGCCGGATGGGCATTTGCCACACCTGCGACACGACGTTGTTGTCCGGCTGTGTTCGTGACCTTCGAAACGGTAAAATGGTGACCGAAGCCGGCCGTACCGTGCAGATCTGCGTCTGCGCGGCGGCGGGCGATTGCGAGCTGGATTTGTGAGGAGCAACCGATGAGCACCACGAACGTGACCGCCCAATTGACGGACGCTCAGATCGAAGAGTTCGGCCGTGAAGTGGACGAGATCGGCGAAGAGGTGATGGACTCGCGCGGCGAGCGTGATCGGCGCTATATCCTCGGGCTCATCCGCATACAGCGTAGCCTGGAATTCGGCGGGCGCGTGCTGATGATGGGCAGCATTCTGTTTCTGCCGGTGTGGGCGTCTGCGCTGGCCTCCGCGGCCGTGTTCTGGCTCATGCTGATAATCGGCACGCTGATGCTCGCGGTGGCCAAAGTGCTGGAGAACATGGAGATCGGCCACAACGTATTGCACGGGCAATGGGACTGGATGGGCGACCCGGAAATCCAGTCCAACACCTGGGAGTGGGATCATAGTTGCCCGTCGGACCAGTGGATGCATACGCACAACGTCGAGCACCACATGTGGACCAACGTCATGGGCAAGGACCGCGACGTGGGTTACGGCATGCTCCGCGTCACCGAGGAGCAGCGCTGGCATCCGTTCTTTCTGGGCAATATCTTCTACGCGTTGATGATGGCGCTGTTCTTCGAAGTGTTCATCGCGGTACACGACCTGGAGATCAACCGCGTGCTGGGTGGCCGCCGCTCGTGGGCCGAGGTCAAGCCCCTGTGGCAAGGCTCCAAACGCAAGGCATTGCGCCAGTGTCTCAAGGATTTTCTGTTATGGCCGGTGCTGGGCACCCTGTTGGCAGCGCCGTTTGCGTTTTTCGGCATGGGGCCGGCCTTGTATCAGGTTTTCTTGATCCTGCTCGGCGCCAATTTCGTCGCTTGTCTGCTACGCAACATATGGACGTTTGCGGTCATCTTCTGCGGCCACTTTCCCTCGGATGCGCATCATTTCACCAAGGAAAGCATCGAGGGGGAAACGCGCGCCGAGTGGTATGTGCGTCAGATGCTGGGTTCCTGCAATATCCGTGGCGGGCGTCTGTTCCACGTGATGACCGGCAATCTGTCGCACCAGATCGAGCATCACCTGTTCCCGGACATGCCCAGCAACCGCTATCCCGAAGTTGCGCCACGAATAGAAGCGTTGGCCGACCGCTACGGGTTGCCCTATAACACCGGTTCGTTCAAACGCCAGTTCGGCAGCACACTATGGAATATTGTGCGGCTTTCGTTGCCGGTCAAATCCGGAAGCCGACGCAGCATGGCGTAAGGATGCGGCCTGTATTGCGCTAGCGAGCGCTATTATCAGGCGTTTGCAGGCAGGATTGTGACGCGCCTTGCATGGCCCGAAACGGCAACTGGGTTGCTGCATTCATGCGCTTTTAGGCATAAGTAAAACTAATAGAGCGTGACAAAAGAAGCAATTCAAATTATAGTGCGTCGGCTATGCAACTGGACGCCATTCAATTGTTCTGTGACATCGCCCGCGAAGGATCGATCTCTGACGGGGCGCGTCTGCATGGCGTGACACAGTCCGCAGCCTCGCAGCGCACGATGGCGCTGGAGCGCGAACTCGGCGTTCGGCTGATCGACCGCGGAACGCGGCCGCTCCAGCTTACCGCGGCCGGCGACATCTATCTCCAGGGTTGCCGCGAGATTCTCGATCGCTACGAGCACCTCACGCGCCAGATTGCCGAGCCTGCCGGGACAATCCGTGGTGCCGTGAAGGTCGCGGCGATATACTCGGCCGGTATCGACCTGCTCAACCGGGTGGCGGCGCGCTTCGAGGCCGAGCATCCCGAGGTCCGGGTTCGGGTGGACTACCGTCAGCCCGGTACCGTGCATGAAAGCGTGCGGGACCAGCGCGTGGACTTCGGTATAATCAGTTACCCAAGGCAGTGGCGGGGGTTGTCTGCACGGTCGCTGAGGCAGGAGACGATGGTCGTGGTCTGCCGGGCGGGCCATCCGCTGGCCGCTTGCGAGGTGCTTGGCCCGTCCAGTCTGTTGAATCATCCGTTGGTGGGCTTCGATTCGAGCCTGCCGATCGCAAACCAGACCCGAACGTATCTGCGCCGTAACGGCGGCGATACGGCGCTGAGCCATACATTCGATAACATTGATACCATTAAGGCCTATGTCAGCCGTTCGGACGAGGCCGCTATCCTGCCGCACCGCGCCGTTGCCCGGGAGGTCGCCGACGGGGTGCTGACGGCTATTCGCCTGGAGCCGGCATTGACGCGCCCGGTAGCGATCGTCACGCCGCCGGGGCGATCGTTGTCGGCCCCTGCGAAGGCCCTGATCGAGGCGCTGATCGCTGACGACACGTCCAGCCCGGCGCGCGAGCCGGCCACGCTGGCTGTGTAAAAGGATACAGCCGGGCGGTTACGCCCTGTAAACCAATTCCGCTTCGGCTGCCCCCAGACAGCGGCCGGCACGACTGAAAGATAAAGGTAATCGTTATGCACAATCGCATACCCAAGGCCCGCGGCCTCTACAATCCGGCCAACGAGCACGACAGTTGCGGCGTCGGTTTCGTGGCCAACATCCGTGGCGAGCGCTCGCATCAGATCATCCAGGATGCGGCGGTCATGCTCCAGAACATGGATCATCGCGGGGGCTGCGGCGCCGAGTCCAACACCGGCGACGGCGCCGGCATGCTTACGGCCTTGCCCCATGCGCTATTCGCCGAGCTGGTGCAGGACGAACTGGGTGTGACGCTGCCCGAGCCGGGACGTTATGCCACCGGCAATGTTTTCCTGCCGCAGGACGAGCAACACCAGCAGATCTGCCGCGACGCGATGGAGCGCTACATCAGCGCCCAGGGCCAGCGTCTGCTGGGCTGGCGCCGGGTGCCGGTCGATCTGGCCGCCGCGGATGTCGGCCCCTCGGCGAGTGAGTCGGAGCCGGTGGTGGAGCAGGTCTTCATCGCGGCCGCCGACGATACCGATAACGACGCCTTCGAACGCCAGCTGTATCTGATCCGCCGGCAGGCGTACCACGACGCCGAGCAGCGCGAGCCGGCACTCGAGGACAGCTTCTATGTCTGTTCGCTGTCTCCGCAAGTGATGATCTACAAGGGGCAGCTCACCTCCAGCCAGCTCATGCGCTACTACCCGGAGCTCAATGACGAGCGCTTCACCAGCCATCTGGCGATGGTCCATTCGCGCTTTTCGACCAACACTTTCCCGTCGTGGGACCGCGCCCAGCCGTTGCGTTACATGGCCCATAACGGCGAGATCAACACCCTGCGCGGCAACAAGAACTGGATGACCGCGCGCCAGGGGTTGATGGAGTCCGAGCTGTTCGGCGACGAATTCTCTAAACTGCTGCCGGTGATCGACCCGGCCACCTCGGACTCCGGCACCTTCGACAACGTGATGGAGCTGTTGCTGCTCGCCGGCCGGCCGCTGCCGGAAGTCATGATGATGATGATTCCGGAGGCCTGGCAGAACGATGAGGCCATGGCGGCGGAAAAACGTGCCTTCTACGAGTATCACTCCTGCTTGATGGAGCCCTGGGACGGGCCGGCATCGGTCGGATTTACCGACGGCCGTTACATCGGCGCGGTGCTGGATCGCAACGGTCTGCGCCCGAGCCGCTACTACATCACCCATGATGACCGCTGCATCATGGCCAGCGAGGTCGGCGTGCTGCCGGTCGAGCCGTCCAACGTCAAGATCAAGGGTCGGTTGCAGCCCGGACGCATGTTCCTGATTGATTTTGAAGAACAGCGTCTGGTGCCGGACGACGAGATCAAATCGCGTTTCGCCACCGAACGGCCCTACGGCCAATGGCTCGATGACGAGCGCATCGAGCTGGATGAGCTCAAGCCCAAGAGCGAGCCGCACGGTTTCTATCCCGAGTCGTTGCTGGAGCGGATGCGCGTGTTCGGATACTCGGTGGAGACCATGCAGATGATGCTGGTGCCGCTGATCCACTCCAGGAAGGACCCGATCGGTTCGATGGGCAACGACGCCGCCCTGGCGGTGCTGTCTGACGAGCCGCGCATGCTCTACGACTATTTCAAGCAGCATTTCGCCCAGGTCACCAACCCGGCGATCGACTCGATCCGCGAAGAAACGATCATGTCGCTCGAATGCTATATCGGCCCGGAAGGCAATCTGCTGTCCGCCACGCCGGAGCATGCCCATCGGCTGCGTGTGCCGCACCCGATCCTCACCAACGAGCACGTCGCGGCGCTCAAGCATCTGGATTATCGCGACTGGGCGGCCCAGACCGTCGACATCACCTGGCCGCAGGCAGAAGGCGCGGCCGGTTTGCCCGGCGCGCTGGACCGCATATGCAGTGAAGCCGAGCAGGCCATCGACGACGGCTATGAAGTGGTCATACTCTCCGATCGCAATGTGAGCGAAGACCGCATCCCGGTCAGCGCGCTGCTCGCCACCGGCGCGGTGCATCATCATCTGGTGCGCGAGCACAAGCGTACGCGTGCCGGGCTGGTCGTGGAAACGGGTGAAGCGCGCGAGGTGCATCATCATTGTCTGCTGATCGGCTATGGCGCCGACGCGATCAACCCCTATCTCGCATTCGAGGCGCTCTGGCAGGCGCGCCTGGACGGGTTGCTGGACGCTGAATTCAGCAATGACGATCTGATCGTGGAAGCCTATCGCGAGGCCACCGCCAAGGGCATGCTCAAGGTGATGGCCAAGATGGGCATCTCCACGCTGCATTCCTACAAGGGCGCGCAGATTTTCGAGGCCGTCGGACTGGGCGATGAAGTGATCGATCGCTGCTTCGTCGGCACCGCCAGCCAGATCAAGGGTGTGGGTCTCGACGTGCTCGGCGAGGAACTGCGCCGGCGTCATGCGCTCGGCCATCCATCGCGTGATACCGAGCGCAGCGATACGCTGCCCAACGACGGCCAGTTTCACTGGCGTGCCGAGGGCGAGAAACACGCGGTCAATCCGCAATCCGTCTACGATCTGCAGGTCGCCGCCCGCGGCGACGACCGGGATGCCTACTATCGCTTCGCCGAGCGTGTGAACTTCGATGCCCGCGAGCGCTGCACCCCGCGGGGGCTGCTGCGATTCAAGGGCATCGAAGGCCAGGAAGACGGCAACGACAAAGGCAGCGGCGTGAACGAGTCCATTCCGCTGTCCGAGGTCGAGCCGGCGAGCGAAATCGTCAAGCGCTTTCGCACGGGTGCGATGAGCTACGGTTCGATTTCCAAGGAGACCCACGAGGGACTGGCTGTGGCGATGAACCGTATGCAGGCCAAATCGAACACCGGTGAGGGCGGCGAGCATTCCGAGCGTTTTTCGCCGGACGACAACGGCGACAGTCGTCGCAGTTCGATCAAGCAGGTGGCATCGGGGCGCTTCGGTGTCACCAGTTGGTATCTGACCAACGCGGATGAGCTGCAGATCAAGGTCTCGCAGGGCGCCAAGCCCGGCGAAGGCGGCGAGTTGCCCGGTTTCAAGGTCGATGAAATCATCGCGGGCCTGCGCCACTCGACGACTGGCGTCGGGCTGATCTCGCCGCCGCCGCACCACGATATCTATTCGATCGAGGACCTCAAGCAGCTTATCCACGATCTGAAGAATTCGAATCCCGGCGCCAACGTCAGCGTGAAGCTGGTCAGCGAGGTCGGGGTCGGCACCATCGCCGCGGGTGTGGCCAAGGCCAATGCCGACCACATCCTGATCGCCGGACATGACGGCGGCACGGGCGCTTCGCCCATGACATCGCTCAAGCACGCCGGCCTGCCCTGGGAACTGGGTCTGGCGGAAACGCAGCAGACGCTGGTGCTCAACGGCCTGCGCAGCCGCGTGGGCCTGGAGACCGACGGCCAGCTCAAGACCGGGCGCGATATCGTGATCGCTACCCTGCTTGGTGCGGAACACTACGGTTTTTCCACCGCGCCGTTGATCACGATGGGCTGCATCATGATGCGCAAATGCCATCTCAACACCTGCCCCGTCGGCATCGCCACCCAGGATCCCGAACTGCGCAAGAAGTTCATGGGCGAGCCCGAGCACGTGGTCAATTACCTGTTCATGGTCGCCGAGGAAACCCGTGAGTGGATGGCCAAACTCGGTTTCCGCACCATTAACGAGATGGTCGGTCGCTGCGATGCGCTCGAGCAGAACCGGTCGATCAACCACTGGAAAGCCGGTGGCCTCGATCTCTCGGCCCTGCTTACACTGGTTTACGATCCCGAAAGGCAGCAGGAAGAGGTCTATAACACCACGACGCAAGACCACGGGATTGCCGAGGCGCTCGATTACAAACTCATCGAGCAGGCAAAACCCGCGCTGGAGGACGGCAAGCCGGTGGTCATCGATTCACCGATATGCAATACCGACCGCGTGGTGGGCACGATCCTCTCGCACGAAGTCTCCAAGCGCTGGGGCGAGACCGGATTCCCCGAAGACGAGACGATCCACATCAATCTGCAGGGCTCGGCCGGTCAGTCCATCGGTGCGTGGCTGCAGCGCGGCGTGACCCTGGAGCTGGAAGGCGACGCCAATGACTACGTCGGCAAGGGCCTTTGCGGCGGCAATGTGGTGATTTATCCACCGAAGGAATCGTCTTTTGTTCCCGAGGACAACATCATCATCGGCAACGTCGCGCTCTACGGCGCCACCGCCGGTTATGCCTTCTTCCGCGGTCAGGCCGCCGAGCGTTTCTGTGTTCGCAATTCCGGTGCCCATACGGTTGTGGAAGGCGTCGGCGATCACGCCTGCGAATACATGACCGGCGGTACGGCCGTCATTCTGGGGCCGACGGGGCGTAACTTCGCGGCCGGCATGTCCGGCGGCACCGCCTATGTCTGGGATCCGGACAACGAATTCCCCGTACGCTGCAACCGCGGCATGGTCGAACTGGAAACGTTGACCGATGAAACGGAAATTGGCGAGTTGCGTGAACTGATCCGCAAGCACTTTGACGCCACTGGATCGACCGTCGCCGAGCGTGTGCTCGAGCGCTGGCCCGAGGTGCTTGGTGAGTTCGTGAAAGTCATGCCCTCCGACCTCAAGCGGGTCCTGCGAGAGCGCCAGGAGCGAGAGAAACAGGAAGAAACGGCAGCGCATGCCTGATTGAGGGGCTGACGCAGACCGCAACACAACCGACGGCGATGGCTCGGGCACCGTGTCGAGCCATCACCTCAACGAATAGTAATCGGAGTATTGATCATGGGCGATAAGCGCGGCTTCATGGATTTCCAACGCGAAAAAGTCCCTTACCGCGACGCGAAAGCGCGAATCGGTGATTTCAAGGAACTCTATACCAATCCGGACGAGAAACATCTCAAGACCCAGGGCGCGCGCTGCATGGACTGTGGCGTGCCGTTCTGCCAGTCGCATACCGGTTGCCCGGTCGATAACCTGATTCCCGAGTGGAACGATCTCGTATACCAGGGCCGCTGGCGTGATGCGCTCGACCGGCTGCACAAGACCAACAATTTTCCCGAATTCACCGGCCGGGTCTGCCCCGCGCCGTGTGAGGGCGCTTGCGTTCTCGGCATCACCGATCCGGCCGTGACCATCAAGGATATCGAGAACGAGATCATCAACCGGGGCTTTGCCGAGGGCTGGGTCAAGGCCGATCCGCCCGAACAGCGTACCGGCTATTCGGTGGGCATCATCGGCTCCGGCGCGGCCGGCATGGCCGCCGCGCAGCAACTCAACCGCGCCGGGCACAACGTCACGGTTTACGAGCGCCACGATCGCATCGGCGGATTGCTGACCTACGGTATTCCGAACATGAAACTGGACAAGGACGACGTGGTCGAGCGCCGCGTACAACAGATGCGCGATGAGGGCGTCACCTTTGTCACCAATTGTTTCGTCGGTGGCGATGGCGACACGCCCGCCGGCAGTGGCCCGAAAGAAGACAACGTCGAATACATCCATCCGAAAACGCTGCACGAAAAGCACGATGCCCTGCTGGTCGCCACCGGAGCGACCGTGCCGCGCGATCTGTCGATTCCGGGCCGCGACCTCGATGGCATCCATTTTGCGATGGAGTATCTGCACCACAATACGAAAACGCTGCTCGATAGTGGCAACGTTGATAATGCGCCGATCCACGCCAAAGACAAGAACGTCATCGTGGTGGGCGGTGGCGACACCGGCACAGACTGTATCGGCACTGCCATGCGTCAGGGCTGCGAGAGCATGGTCAACTTCGAGTTGCTCGGCAAGCCGCCGGCTGAACGCGCCGCCGGCAATCCGTGGCCGCAGTGGCCGACCATCTATCGTCAGGATTATGGTCACCAGGAAGCCGAGGCCGTTTTTGGCGACGATCCTCGTCGTTTTTCTGTGCTTTCCAAGGAATTCGTCGACGATGGCAACGGCGGTGTAGCCGGCATCAAGACCGTTGATATCGACTGGTCCAAGCCCGGTGATAACGCGCCGTTTTCCGAAGTGCCCGATAGCGAGCGCACCTGGGACGCCGAGCTGGTGCTGTTGTCGATGGGCTTTCTCGGCCCCGAGCAGTACCTGATCGAACAGCTCGACCTGGCCACGGACGACCGTTCCAACGTGGCCGCCGACTGGGGCGGGTTCGCGACCAGTGCCGAGGGTGTGTTCACCGCAGGCGACTGCCGTCGTGGCCAATCGCTGATCGTCTGGGCAATCGCGGAAGGCCGTGGCGCGGCGCACGCGATCGATGCCTATCTCATGGGTGAATCGAACCTGCCCACGCCGGGCGCAGATCAGTTCGCGACGCCTGCCGTGGCCTAAGGCCGCAGCTCACATTGCAGAGGAAAGAAAGTTATCCGCAAATGAACGCAAATTGAAAGGCAGATGAATACAGGCAACGCAAGACAGCGAAGGCATTAAGCTGCCGATTACAGTGACTTGGCGCAGAACAGATAAAGCCTTTTTATTTGTATCGTTTTCAACGTGAATCTGCGTGTTTCCGCGAAATCCGCGGTTGAACACCTTCTGTTTTATTCGCGTTTAGCAGCTTAATGTGTTGGCTCTCATCTCCAAAGCTCACCTGCCGCTATGGAGCCGCAGCGGAATAGCGGTCAGGTGGAGCGTCTTGTTATTCTTTTGTTCTATTACGAGCTTCGGCTATCAGGGCGTTACGAATTTGCACTAAATCCTCGATCCCAAGAATCTCTCTTACCCTTTCTTTGACGGATTCAATCGCGATCTCCGGATCCGGCGCCCCGTCATTTTCAATAGACAATATCCGCTTAAAGTACTCGTAACTTTTTGAAAGTGCTTCAGATCGCTGCCGCTCGTATCGGGCGATGCCGTTAGTGTTTTCGATAAAACCGTGTTCTGCGCCGAGCTGTCGGATCGCAGCCTCGAAAGCGAGTAGATTTTCGGACAAATCTTTCGTGATCCAAGCCGAATATTGTTCTCTTAGTCGACTAAAGTTAGCAGAGTGCTCTAAAACTTCGGACGTAGGACCATGCCGATAAAGCGTTTCGACAGAACGTGTTAGCTCAGACATATATTCTTCACAGAATTCGACGTGTTTATCGAATGCCACGTTGGCCATGTGTGAGGTAGCACCCAAAGAAAACACATTTGCACGATCCTGTATTGAAAAATCGTGTCGTTTTCTATTGTGGTCTCGATATGTTTGCACTACAAGAGTGAGGAGCGCGACTATAGCCGGCGACACAGCTATTCCACGGATAAACTCCGCACCGGGCAGCGTATAAGCCAAGATGACAGAAATTAAAGTAATCGAAAGCAACGACAGGACCAGCTTTATACCCATCTCTGAAAATACCATTTTATTTCTGCATAAAGTCCCAATAATCACCCCGGTTTTTATAACAAGACCGACCGTTAACCTCATTTAAAAGGATCCAGCCATCTAATGATTTAGCTTGTATAACTGTATATTCGGTATTTGGTGGGTTGGTACGCTCAGGTCCTTTGTCGTGACTGTCGCTAAAAACATATACATAGCTATCGCCTAACTCGATATTTGCCCAAATTCGTACACCAGCTATTCGACCATCGCGTGTGGCACAACGTCTATAACCAGATCCTGGTAGGCCGTATTTTCGTTTGGCGTCCATGTGCTCAAGGCTTTTCACGCGTTGAAATGAATCTCCAGATCCAATTAAACACGCTTGATGGTCATCTGCCGTATAAAGTTTCCATGGGAGATGGTAAACCGCATCCTTTCCGGCCATTCCTTGAATACGCGGTGTTGCCATTAGGAACTTTAATTTACCGCTATCGGCATAACGCCAAAACAGCGCTTTCCCATAATCCGCACGGATAGAGTTGATGAGTTTTGGGATGCTTATGCAATGCGCATTAGCAAGAACAGGCGCGCATAGCAGAATAAATGCAACGATTACTTTTTTCATTCGAACTATCCTTGGTTGCGAACGATGCATAACTGCGGAGGAGGGGTTCTGAACGCGGCGCTCGTATGATTGATTCAGACTCTTTGGTCAGGCGTCGAAATAGCGCGTAAGGGTCGCATCCAGCGCGTCACCGTGGTCGCTGGTGACTACGGCATGCCCGATGTCACGCATCAATACCAGCCGTAGCTGGCCGCTCGTGGCTTTCTTGTCGCGAGCCATTAGATCACGAAAGGATGTCTTGTCGATGTCCCTGGGCGGCGCAATCGGGAGATGTGCGGCTCTGATCAGTGTCTCGATTCGCTCGACCTGAGCGGCATCCAGCCAACCCATACGCTGCGCCGTGTCTGCAGCCATGCACATGCCGGCGGCCACGGCCTCGCCGTGCAACCAGGTGCCATAGCCCAGTTGCGCTTCCAGCGCATGACCGTAGGTATGGCCCAGATTGAGCAGGGCGCGTTGGCCGGCTTCGTACTCGTCTGCGGCGACTACGTCGGCCTTGTTGGCGCAGGAGCGCCTTATGGCCTCGGTCAGTGCGGCCGGTTCGCGGGCGTTGAGCCGCGCGATGTTGGCTTCCAGCCAGTCGAAGAAAGCCGCATCCCGAATCAGGCCGTATTTGATGACTTCCGCCAGCCCGGCCGAGAGTTCGCGCGCGGGCAGGGTGGTCAGTACGTCGATATCGGCGAGCACCCTTGTGGGCTGATGAAATGCGCCGATCATATTCTTGCCCAGGGCGTGGTTGACCCCGGTCTTGCCACCCACGGAAGAATCCACCTGCGCGAGCAGAGTGGTGGGTAACTGCACGAAATCGATTCCGCGTTGGTAGCTGGCCGCCGCAAAGCCGGCGATATCGCCGATCACGCCGCCGCCGAGCGCGACCAGGGTGGTGTCCCGGCCGTGGTTGCCCTCGAGCAGCCGGTCGTAGATCGTGTTCAGCGTTCCCAGCGTCTTGTAGGCTTCGCCGTCCGGCAGGACCAGGGTGTCCAAGTCGTGGCTCGTTTTCAACGCCGTCTCCACGCGGGCCTGGTAGAGCGGTGCGATCGTGCTGTTGGTGACGACCAGCACACGCTTGCCGCGGATCGCGCCGGCGTAGGCGTCGGCATCGGCGATCAGCCCGGGGGCTATACGAATCGCATAGCTGCGCGTGCCCAACTCGACTTGCAGCTCGGCCTGTTCGGACGGGCTCATGGCTGATGGCTCGCGCTATCGTCGATATCTCGCGCCGGTTCGCCGTCGAAACGTACGGCATCCGCCGTATGTCGGCGGCGTATGACCACAGTGCCGGCGAGCTTGTCGTGCCAGCCCTGCTTGCGGCGGTCGAAACCGACCCAGATCAACCCCAGAAAAAAAGGAAAGGTGGAAACGAAATAACCGATATAACGGCCGACGTACTGGACGGTGCTCGGATGTTGGCCCGTGCGGGCGTCCACAATGCGTGCGGCGATCGCCATCTTGCCGGGCGTGGCCTCGCGCAAAACCCAGAACACCACCACCACCGCGGCGGGCAGAACCCAGAACACGAGCATGTACAGCGGCCCCGGCATGCTCATACCGAAGGCGTCGTAGTTGATCTGGCCGTACTGGTTGACGAGCCGGCCGGAGTCCGCCCAGCTGCCGGAGACGCCGGGAATCAGGCTGAGTAGCGGAAACAGCACGACCATCACCAGCAGGCTGTCGATGATGGATGCCCACACGCGGATCCAGAATCCCGCGTATACGAGCCCGTCGCTGGACCGTCGGGTCGCCATCAGGCCGTGCCGATCGCCTCGAGCCGCTCCACGATCTCGCGCGCCAGCCGCCGGGCCTGCTGATCGCCGGTGGTGACCACGATGTCCGCGATCGAGCGATACAGCGGATCACGTTCGGCCATCAGCTGGGTAAGCGTGGTCTCGACATCGTCGCTGCCTTCGAGAATGGGCCGGTTGCTGGCCTTGCGTGTGCGCGCCAACTGCTGTTCGAGCGAGGTTTCCAGATACACCACCACGCCGCGTGCCGACAGCAGATCGCGGGTCGCCGATTCCAGCACCGCGCCGCCGCCCGTGGCCATGACGGTATTGGGCTGATCGGACAACGCAGCGATCATCTCGCGCTCGCGCTTGCGGAAGCCGTCTTCACCCTCCATGTCGAAGATGAAGGAGATATCCACGCCGGTGCGTTTTTCGACTTCGTGGTCGGAATCCACGAACGACATGCCCTTGAGCTCGGCGATACGCCGGCCGACGGTGGTCTTGCCGGCACCCATGGGGCCGACGAGGTAGATGTTGGGGTTTACTGCCATATCGCTATGATGATACCTGTTTTATGCGGTGCGCCGCCTGGATCTCCTCAGGGCGCCGTATTCTGCCGGATCGGCGCGGACCCGTTGCTGATGACGCCGCCGGGCGTCGTCGCCGTGATCAGAAACACGCCGTTGCCGGGTTCGTCCCCGGGTTCGAGCCGAAATACGAATTGGCCGGCATTGCTGCCGGTTGTCGCTCGGGTGCCGGTATTGGCCTGGGTGAAACCTGTCGGGCCCACCAGATTGCCCTGGGTCGCCTCAACCTCGATTGTCGTGTCTGCCGGTGCCACCTGGCCACGTGTATCCACCACGGTGATGATGATCGTCTCGAGGCCGCCGTCCAGATCGATCGTATTCGGCTCGGTCGTTATATTGAGGCTGGATCCGGACAATACAACCACGACGCTGTCGCGGACATTCAGGCTGGTGTTTTCGCTGTCGTTATCGCAGCCGCTGTTGCAGAGCACGCCGGTGAACGCGCCGCTCGCGGGGGTGTAGTTGTCATCTCCCCCTGCGTTTGATCCGGAGGCGAAGTCGAAATCCACGAACGGCTCGTTGCTGTCGCGCCGGCCGTTCTCGTTATCGTCGCGGAACGCTTCCGGCAGGTCGTTTCCGGCGGGAAAGCGATCCGAATCGTCGAAGAATCCGTTGCCGTTGGTGTCGGTGTAGCTTTCTTCCCCGATTGCGGTCGCCAGTATGGTCACGCGGCCATCGCCCGGCCGCGGGTTCTGCGACCGGAACGTGACCGTGCATTGGCCGTCCAGGGTCACACATCTGCCGTCGATCGAGCCGCCCTCGGACTGGAAGTTGACCGCGGTTCCGTCGGGTACCGGGTTGTTGAAGCGGTCCGCCAGCAGTGCGGTCACCTCGGTCGTGATGTTGTTGGTATCGAAACCTTCGATATTGAGCGTCTCGGCGCCGATCGTGAAGCTGTCGTTATCGGGTATTCCGGTGGTGATCGACAGTATATTGGACGGCGCGGTCAAGGTTTGGCCGGCTGCATTGACTGTCCGGGCTGTGACTCGTACCGGCGTGGCCACGGTGCCTGAGGACACCGTGGTCGCGACCCGGCCATCGGCATCGGTGATGGCCTGGTCGTCGCTCAGTTCGATGCCTCCCACGCGCGTGTTCAGGCTGAAATTGACGGTCTGGTTGGGTACCGGACCACCGGTGGTGTTGGTTACCCGGAAGAAGACCGTCGACTGTTCGGGCAGGGTGCCGCCGGTACCCTGGATACCGATGGTATCGGGCTCGGCGGTATCGAAAAGGATCGAGCCGGGTGGTGCGATCTCGGTTTGCAGGGGGACCGAAGCCCGCAGGGTGGAACCGTCGACAACGGTGGTGGCCGTGACGATATCCTGTCCGTCACAGCCTCGGGCGGTGTAGGTGGCATTGATACGTCCGCTGTCGCTCTCGACAACCGCCGGTTCGATGTCGGCCAGGCCGTCGCTGGCGCACCGGGAGGTGAACGACACGCGGGCCGGATCGGTTAGCTGGGCGCCATTGCCGTCCACCAGGAGCGTGGTCAACGTCGTGCTCTGACCGGCGGTGAGCGTTGAGCGCTCGGATGCGATGCGCCCCGGGTTGAAATCGCCGTTGGCACCGCGCGAGCCCAGCCGGGCGGCGTCGGTATCCGTATTGCCGCCATCGACGGGTGGATTGCCGCCGCCGTTGCCGCCGTTACCTCCGCCGTCGCTATCGTCCGAACTCGTGGAGCCGCCGCAGCCGGCGATCAGAATGGACAAAACAGCCAGGAATACCCAGGACAATCGACGGTTACGCATGACACATTCCCCCTGAAGCCATGCCGGCATGCTCCGGCATGGCATGATTGAATACTCGATCTAGCGCGCGGACAGGGTCTCGCGCAGTATTTTTGGCGTGATGAACAGCAGCAGTTCCCGCTTGTCGCGTTGCTTGCTGGTGCCGCGGAACAGGCCTCCGATCAGCGGTATTTCGCCGAGAATCGGCACCCGGTCAGCGACATCACGGTTTTCCTGCTCGTATATGCCCCCGAGTACGACGGTCTCGCCGTCGTTCACCAGCACCTGTGTGGTCAGGCTGCGGGTATTGATCGATGGGACGGCGCCGCCGCCCTGAACGTTGACCGTAGCACCCTGGGTATCCTGGGTGACGAAAAGATCCATTATAACCCGTTCGTCCGGTGTGATCTGCGGGGTTACCGTGAGGCTGAGTACAGCCTCCTTGAACTGGACGGTGGCGGCGCCACTGGAGGCCGCTTCGAGATAGGGAATTTCCACACCCTGCTCGATTTTTGCTTCCTTGGCGTTGGCGGTAATCACGCGTGGCGAGGAAATGATTTCGCCGCGGTTTTCGGATTCCAGCGCCGACAGAGCCAGATTCAGATTGAAGGTATCGCCGATGATCGATGTGGAAATCGTGCCGGCCGGGTTGGCGGCCGGAAGATTCACCGTGTAGCCGGAGTCGATCAGGTAGTTGCCGCCGGTGTCGGTCTCGAAAGCGGCGTTGTCGGTCACGCCCTGGGTGACACCCAGATTGCGCGAGAATTCGCGGTTGGCGACCACGATGCGCGATTCGATCAGCACCTGGCGCACGGGAATATCGAGCCGGTTGATCAGTCGCCGTATTTCGGTCAGTTTCGCGCGGGTTTCGTTGACCAGCAGGCTGTTGGTGCGTTCGTCGACTGTTACCTGCCCGCGCTCGGTGAGCAACGATAATTCACCGCCGCTGCTTCGCAGCAGGTTGGCCAGGTCGCTGGCGCGGGCATAGTTGATCTGGAATATCTCGGACTGTAGCGGCGCCAGGTTGGTGGTCGCCTGTTCGGCGGCCAGTTCGGCCTGTTCCCGGGCCGCGATCTCGGCCAGCGGTGCGACCGTGATGACGTTGTTTTCGCGCCGCATGCCCAGGCCCTTGGATTCCAGAATGATGTCCAGTGCCTGGTCCCAGGGGACGTCCTCCAGCCGTAGCGCCATGTTGCCGGTGACGCTGTCGGAGACCACCATGTTGACGTCGGCGACATCGGCAATGATCTGCAGCACCGCGCGCACGTCGATATTCTGGAAAGACAACGAGATCCGCTCGCCGTTGTAGGTTGGTGTTTCGCGTTCGCGCCGGGCGCTTTCGGTCGGTGTGAGCGGCTGCAGTTCGATGAAGAATTTATCGCTGGTTTGATAAGCGATCTGTTCGTAGTCGCTGCCGGTGGTCGGCGTGATCACGATGCGGGTGCCGCCGTTGCGGGCCAGCGCGTCGATGGTCTTGACCGGGGTCGCGAAATCGAGCACGTCCAGGCGTTTCTGCAGCCGGTCGGGCAGCGTGATGCCCGGGAGCCGCGCGACGATCGTGTCGCCTTCATCGTTGACCTCGACCGGCGCGTTGACACCGTCGAGCTGGATTTCGATGCGGCCGGCGCCTTGTTCCCCGCGCCTGAAGTCGATCGTTTCAACGGCGTGTGCCGGGCCCGTCGATACGCTGTCCGGGGCGCCGTCGACCGTTTGCGGCATCGTCGGCGTGGTTTGTCGTTTTCGTGCCGCGCCGCCGATATGCACCCGAAGTTTGTTGCCGGCGCGCTCGATGTCATAGCGCACCATCTCCGAAAGCTGTACCACCACCCGCGTGCGATTATCGCCAGCGGCCATGGTCACGGCCTGCACGGCGCCCTGTTCGATGCGCTGGTGGTGCTCGGCGACGGCGAGCGCGGTATCCGGCAGATCGATGGCCAGCCGCGCGGGCTCGTTGACCGAGAACACCGACGGTACGGGCGCGGCGCCCGAGAGGATCAGCCGTATGGTGACCCCGCCATCGCCGCCCGTCACGGTATCGACGGACTCCAGCCGGTTGGATGCGGCTTGCACGGACGCTGTCGACAACACACACATCGTCGCGAGAAGCCATAGGGTGGTGGTGAAGATCCGGCGTGAGATGGCGGGTGTCGTCGTGTCGGTCATGGTCCTGTTCTCTCGCCTAGGGTGCGATGGTCGCCGGGCGCTCGACGTAGCCGCCGCGGCCGTCGGGCACGATTTCGGTAAGCGTGACGCCGTGTTCGGAAACCGAGTCGATCTCGCCATAATTCTGGCCGAGATGATCCCCTCGACTGACGCGATAGATGATCTTGTCGGGCGCCTGGATCAACGCATAGACCGCACCGCCGCGACTGATGCTGCCGACCATGCGCAGCCCGTCCAGCGGGAAGGCTTCCAGTGGATCCGATGGGCGCTCAGCGTCGGGCGTCAGGCCGTTGCCCACGCGGGCCGGTTGGTCGTTTTCGATCGTTGGTGTGAAGGGCGCCCGTCGGCCCTGCGGACGGTAGGCGAACGGTTGATACCGCGCGATTGTGGGAATGGGGGCAATGGGCGCGGCGGGGCGTGCCTTGACGTCGGCCACGAACTGTTCAAGGTCTTGATGACTTTCGGAGCAGGCCCCGAGGACGGTACTGGCGGCCAGCATCAGTAGGGTGATGCAACGACGGTTCATGGCGTATCGGCCGGTTCGCCCGGTTCGTCGAGATAGCGATAGGTGTTGGCGGTCATGCTCATGCGTAACTCACCTGCACCGTCGCTGTCGTCCCCGTTTTCGATCGGCTCGATATGGACATCCTGGATGGTCACGATGCGCGGTAGCGCCGCCACTCCGGAGACGAAACGCCCCAGCTCGTGGTAGCTGCCGGTCACGATCAGGTCGTTTGGCAGCACGGCATAAAAGTCGCGGATCTCTTCCGGTCGCGGTTTGAACAGTTCTTCCTCGAGGCCGCTTGCCAGCCGGGTCTGGGAGATGTCGTCGAGCAGGCTCGGGACCTCGGTGCGGCTGGGCAGTTGTTGCAGCAGGGTGCCGAACTGATCCTGCATGGTGTTTAGCTGCGTGCGGTAGGCGTCGAGGTTGGCCACCAGGCGTTGCTTGGCCTCGAACGTTTGCTTGAGCTCGATCTCCTCGGCCCGCGCCTGCTCGAGCCTCTCCTGGCGGGGAAGTACGAAATACCAGGCGCCGATCGCGACGATGGTCAACGACACCATGAGGATGGCGCCGGCGTGCGCCCAGATCGGCCAGCTGCCGATATTGTTCTGGTCGAGCGTGCGCATTTCGTCGATATAGGCGCCGAGGCTCTTCATGGCCGGCTCCCGGTTGACGTTACCGGCGCGGTATCGCTGTCTTTCGTCGTCGGCGCCTGCGGATTGGTGCTGTCGACCTTGAGCGTGAAATCGGCATATCGACGCGGGCCGGTTTCGCTGCTCTTGATCACGATCAGGCGTGGGTTCGTGAGCCAGTCGGAGATGTCGAGGTTGACCATGTATTCGGATACCCGCGCGTTGGATTCGGCCACACCATTGAGCGTCGTGGTATCGGCGTTCTGGGTGAGCGAGGTGAGGAATACACCGTCCGGCAGGGTCGCCACGAGTTGGTCGAAGTAGTGCACGATCGACGAACGCGACTGCTGTAGTTGTTCGATGATGCGCATGCGGTTGATCAGGCTCTCGCGTGTCTGCTGCAACTCCCGGATTTCCACCAGCTGTTTATCGGCCGTTGCGATCCGGGACTGAAGGTAGGCATTGCGCGTTTGCTGTGCGTCGATTCGATTGTTGTAGTACAGCATCGGCAGCACCCCGGCGAGTACCACGCTGGCCACAGCGGCGGCCGCAAGGACCAGCAGGAAACGTTGACGCTTTCGCTCGCGCGCAGCGCTGCGCCAGTCCAGCAGATTGATGCGCACGAGCGCGCTCATCTTATGGCTCGCATTGCCAACCCGGCCGCGACCATCAGCGCGGGGCCCTCGATATCCACATGATTGCGCCGGGCCGCGGTACTGGCGAGCATTCCCGCGAGCGGATTGCCGATCGTGAGGGGCCGGTCCAGACACGCATGCATGGCCGATTCAAAGCCGGGATACAGGGTCGAGCTGCCCACCAGCAGGATGCGATCAATGACTTCGTCGATCGCGGACGCGGAGATATAAAATTGCAGGGCGCGCTCGATCTGGCGTGCGACACGTTGCGCAAAGCCGTTTATTTCGCCGGCAATCGCGGCCGCGTCGATTTCGCCGGTGCGCAGGCGAGCGCGTAACTGATCGATATCGGCGAGTTCGAAACGCGCCAGCAGGTCGGCCGCCAGATCGTGGCCGCCGAAGCCGATATCGCGTGAATAGACGCTGCGTCCTGCGTGCTCGATATTCAGGCGCGTGCGGTCGGCGCCGATATCGAATACCGCGGTGGTGGCGTCGCCGGCGAGTTCCGGAATCTGTTCGACGAGCAGGGTGCAGGCGTTTTGCAGTGCGTATGCTTCGATATCGACCAGTCGTGCCGTCATGCCCGCCATTTCAAGCGCGCCGATCCGCATTTCGATCGTATCGCGCCGGCAGGCGATCAGCAGCACGCGATTGGTATCGCTGTTATCCGGGTCGCGCTCCAGCACCTGAAAATCGAGATTGACCTCTTCGATGGGGTGCGGGATGTAATGTTCCGCATCGAACGCGATCTGCTGTTCCATGTCGGCGTCGCTCATGTCCGCCGGCATATCGATGATCTTGCTGATCACGCCCGGTCCGGATACCGCGATGGCTGCGTCGCGGGTATTGCTGCCGCTGCGTTTTTTGGCGCGCGCAAGTGCTGCGGCTACCACGTCCGGCTTCAGAATCTGATGGTCGGCCACCGCATCGACAGGTAGGGCCTCGCTTGCGTAACTGACCACGCGACAGGCGTTGGGGCGGCCGTCGAGCTCAAGCAGCTTTACCCGGGCCGCGCTGATATCCACGCCCATGAACGGCCGTGTTCTGGTTTTGAATAGATGACCCAAGCGGCCCATTCCAGCTCCCCCTGTCAGAGTCTCTTGATCCCGTGCTGTGGCGTCGCCGTTTGAGCCGGTCTGGCGCAAGACGCACCGTGTCGCGGGTGGGCAGAGACCTCGGAGCAACTATACTTGACAAGCGCGTAATGGCAATGCGTTTCAAGTAATTGAATCAGCGCGCCTATTCGCCTTTGAACAAAGCCGACGTGCGCCGGGCATCACGGCGTGGGCAAAAACAGGCGAGGATGGGTATCATGGCGGGTAATTCCGATTCCAGCAGCGGCCCGCGAGCCGTGAGTTGCCGATGAAAGCGATCCCGCGCGCCGCCCGAGTCACCGTGTTTCTGATAGCCGGTCTGCTGTCAGCGCTCACACTGGCGATCTGTGTGGTCGCGGGCGTCTATCTGTATTTTGGCCCGCAACTGCCGCAGGCCGGCGATATCGGCGATCCCGAACTCAACGAGCCGTTGCGTATCTATACTGCCGACCGCAAGCTCATCGGCGAGTTCGGGCTGGAACGGCGCCTGCCGCGGACCTACGACCAGATTCCCGAGGTCATGGTGCAGGCCTTCGTGGCGGCCGAGGACGACCGTTTTTTCGAACATCCCGGGGTGGATTACCAGGGTATCGCCCGGGCCGCAGCCCATCTGCTGGCCACGGGCCGCAAGACCCAGGGTGGCAGCACGATCACCATGCAGCTGGCGCGTAATCTGTATCTCAACCGTGATCGCACGTATGTGCGCAAGATCAAGGAAATCATCCTGGCGCTGCGGCTGGAGTCCAAGCTGACCAAACAGCAGATACTCGAGTTGTATCTCAACAAGATCTATCTGGGCCATCGCGCCTACGGGGTGGGTGCGGCCAGTCAGGTCTATTATCACAAGCCGCTCAAGGAACTCACGCTGCCCCAGGTGGCCATGATCGCAGGGTTGCCCAAGGCACCGTCACGCTACAATCCGCGTGCCAACCCGGAGCGGGCGAAAGAACGGCGTAACTACGTGCTGGCGCGTATGCACGACCTGGAAATGATCAGCGACAGCGTCTACAAGCAGGCTCTTGAGGCAGAAGTCACGGCCGGTGCACGCGAAGTCGATGACCGGTACGAAGCCGATTATGTGGCGGAAATGGTCCGCCAGGACATGATCGCCCGCTATGGCGACAAGGCCTATACCGAAGGCTTTGATGTGACCACCACGCTGGACAGCGGCCGTCAGCGTTCTGCCAATCGAGCCCTGCGTCGGTCCCTGCTCGCCTACGATGCGCGTCATCAATGGCACGGTCCGGAAAAGACTCTCGACGAGGCCACGATCAGCGATGCCGGTTCGCGCAAGGAGGCCCTGGAGAAACTGCAGAAGGCGGGGGGGCTTATCCCCGGGATTGTGATGTCGGTGGCCCAGCGCAGCATGACGCTGGCGACCGAGCGCTATGGTGACGTTACGCTCAAGGCGGACCAGATTCCCTGGCTGAACAGCAACGATTCCGCCGGCAATCTCGTCTCGCGTGGCGATGTTGTACGGCTGGCCTATACCGGCTCCGAAGACGAGTCGAAAGCGTGGACGCTGGCCGAGATACCCGACGTGCAGGGGGCGATCGTTGCGCTGAACCCGGACGACGGCGCGATCGAAGCGTTGGCGGGCGGTTTCGATTTCTCCTTGTCCAAGTTCAATCGCGCGGTGCAGGCGCAACGCCAGCCGGGGTCATCGTTCAAGCCGTTTCTGTATTCCGCCGCTCTGGCCAATGGTTACACCACGGCCAGCATGATCAATGACGCGCCCATCGTGCTCGAACAGCCAGGCCAGGACGAAGCCTGGCGCCCCGAGAACTACAGTGGTCGTTTCTATGGCCCCACCCGTTTGCGTGAAGGGCTGGTGCATTCGCGCAATCTGGTCTCGATCCGGTTGTTGCGCCGGGTAGGCGTTGGTACCGCCATCAACCACATAAGCCAATTTGGCCTGCCGGCCAAGCAGATGTCGCGCACTCTATCGCTAGCGTTGGGGACTGCCGCTTTCTCGCCGCTGCAGATGGCCCAGGGCTATGCGGTGTTTGCCAATCAGGGGTTCCGCGTCAAGCCTTATTATGTGAGCGAAATCCGCGACGGGCAGGGCAAGATACGGTTCCAGGCCGAGCCCCAGGTGGCCTGTGACAGCACACTCGACTGTCGGACCTTGCGTACCGGGCGGGGCAGCGCCGGGGCATCGCGACTGGCGCCCCGCGTGATTTCCGCCGAAAACGCCTACATCGTGGGCGACATGATGCGTGATGTCATCAAGCGCGGCACAGGGCGGCGTGCAAAGGCGCTCGGCCGGTCCGACCTGTCGGGCAAGACCGGCACGACCAACGATCAGGTGGATGCCTGGTTTGTCGGCTTCAATGCCGATCTGGTCGCGATAAGCTGGGTCGGCTTCGACAAGGTTACGCCGATGGGCCACAACGAGACCGGGGCTCACGCCGCGTTGCCGATGTGGATGGACTTCATGCGCGACGCCTTGTCCGGCAAGCCCGAAGCGATTCCGCAGCGGCCGCAGGATCTGGTCACGGCTCGTATCGACCCGGATACCGGGAAGCGCTCCCTGTATAGCGGCGGTATGACAGAGCTGTTTCGCCGTGGCCATGTGCCGAGCAAGCAGGCCGCACGCCGCTCCTCCGGCGGCAATCAATCGTCCTCCAGCGAAGTGCAGCAATTGTTCTAGGAACACTTTTATTCCGTTCAAGTGTTTTCCGGTGCCGTGCACGGGGTCACGGCCCGGCTGATATGGAGCCCGGACCATGAGCAGTGCCCGCAAACAGGCGGCTCAGCGTCAGCATATGGCCCAGGTGGCCGCCCGTCTGATGGCCGAGCAGGGCATACGCGATTTTCGTGTCGCCAAGCAGAAGGCGGCCCAGCATCTGGGTATTGACGTGCGTCAGAGCGTGCTGCCCAGAAACAGCGAGATCGAAGCCGCGCTGGCGGAGCACCAGCGGTTGTTCGCGGCCGATGAGCAGCCCGCCCAACTGCGCGCCATGCGCCAGGCGGCATTGCAGGCAATGCAGCTGTTCGCCGATTTTCAGCCGCGTCTTGTCGGCGATGTATGGTCGGGGTTGGCCAACGGCTATTCGGATATCCAGCTGCATGTCTTTGCCGAGCAGTCGGAGACGTTCGACCTGTTTCTGCAGCGTCAGGGGATCGATTTCGAGATCGTGGAACGACGGTATCGTGTTGCCCGCGACGCGTATCGATTCTATCCCGCTTTTCGATTCGTGGCGGGCGAGCACCGTTTCGAAGTGACGCTGTTTTCCGCCACCGATATCCGGGAGGCGCCGCGGAGCCTGGTTGACGGAGCGCCGATGGTACGGGCCAGCGCAGCCAGACTCGAGCGCGCACTCGAGGACGCGGACTTGCGCGATCGGGTGGCCGGAAGCTGACTCTATCCGCCGCCGTAACCGGCGCGGCGTGCGTGATCATGGTGTTTTCATGGTGTCGCGCTTGACAATCGCTGCGAGTAGGAACTACATGAGGTGAAAACTGTTATTTGCCGTGGCGTTACGGGCGGCGGCAAACGTCGGGGGTGTTGCAATGCAAAACTTCGAAAAGATCCTTCTGGCCTATGATGGTAGTGAACAGGGCCGGGTCGCGCTGCACCGGAGTCTGCCGTTACTGGGGGCGGGCGAGGTCACGGTGCATCTGTTGGCCGTGGTGCCGTTGACCGGCGCGGTCGCGGCCGCCGAAGGCTTTTATACGGAAAGCATGTACGAAGCCGAGCGTGAGCGCATCGAGGGTATCCTCAGCGAGGGCGTCAAGCTGCTGGCGCACCGCGGTATCGAAGCGCAGGGGCATCTGCTTGCCGGCGAGCCGGCGCATCAGATTGCCCGGCTGGCAGGTGATCTGGGTGTCGACCTCGTGGTTGTCGGCCACCAGCGGCGCGGGTTGCTGGCTCGCTGGTGGCAGGGCTCGGTGGGCGCGTCGCTACTTGATCGGCTCGAATGCAGCCTGCTGGTTGCTCAGGACCCCGGCCGCGACGAAGCGTAGCGCCCGGCGGGTATCGTCAGCGCCGCCGTTCCGCGGTGGTTGGCGTGATGGCCCTGTTACGTGCTTTACGCTTTCAGGCGGAATTCTGCGCGGGCAGGTAGGCCTGCCAGTCGTGCGTGCTGTCGCCGAAGGCCAGAAACCAGCCGTTGAGCAGGCTGTCGGTTTCGTTGTAACGCAACGGCCGGCCGCTGGTATCGGTCACTTCGCCGCCAGCGGCCACGAGCACGGCATGTCCCGCAGCGGTGTCCCACTCGCTGGTGGGCCCGAGCCGGGGATAGAAATCGGCGGTGCCCTCGGCGATCACACAGAACTTCAGTGACGAACCCATGGTGACCGGCTCGTAATCCGGCATGGTAGACAGCAGCTGGTCGATTTCGGGGGACCGGTGCGAACGCGAAACCAACACCCGGGGCTTGTGTACATGGGCGGGTACTGCGCGAATGGGGCGCGGCGCCTCGTTGCCGTCCTGGCGGTACGCGCCCAGCCCCTCACCTGCGAACCAGAGCGTACCCAGCGCCGGCGCGTAGACCACGCCGGCCACCGGCTGGTGGTCGCGCACCAGTGCGATATTGATCGTGAACTGATCGTTTTTCTTGACGAATTCGCGGGTGCCGTCCAACGGGTCGATCAGCCAGTATTCATCCCATCCGGAGCGCTCCTCGTGGCCGATGCTCGCGCCCTCTTCGGAAAGCTGTGGCGTGTCGGGTGTGAGCGTCTCCAGTGCGTCCCGAATACAGCGGTGGGCCGCCAGATCGGCCTGGGTCAGCGGGCTGTCGTCCGCCTTGGTTTCGACATCGAAGTCGCTGTGGTAGATCGGCAGTGTTTTCTGTCCGGCTTCGACGGCGATATCGCAGACGGCGTCGAGCAGTTCGCGGGTCAGGTTCATGCGTTGTACTTCAGGCAATGATCAGGCCGCGCATCATACCGGTTTGTTGGGGCAGTGAGCGAAGACCCGGGTAGAGCGTCAGGCCTTGGCACGGCGTGAGCGCGGTTTGCCACCGCCCTTGCGCCGACGGTCGCCCCGGGGTTTGCGCGGGCGGCGCGGCGGTTGCACGATATCTTCGGCGAAATAGTCGGCTGGCGGCATCTCCGCGTCGATCTTGTGTTCGATAAACGCTTCGATGTCCGGCAGCGAGTAGACGTATTCCTCGCAGGCGAAAGAGATGGCGTCGCCGGTATTGCCGGCGCGCGCGGTGCGACCGATGCGGTGGACGTAATCCTGGGCGTCCTGCGGGAGGTCGTAGTTGATGACGTGGGTGACGTCCGGAATATGTAGTCCGCGCGCGGCCACGTCGGTCGCCACCATGATCGGCAGCTCGCCGGTCTTGAAGTCCTCCAGCAGGCTCAGACGCTTGTTCTGGGCGACATCGCCGGACAGTGTCGCGGCTTTGAAACCATTAGCGTTGAGTACATCCTCGATGCGCTCGGCCACCCGCTTGGTGTTGATGAAAATCAGTGTGCGGCCGTTGTCCACCCGTCGCAGCGTGCCCACCAGCAGCGCCATCTTGTCGTCCTTGGAGACGTGATAGAGCTTTTGCGTGATCGCGTCGATATTCACGGTTTCGGTATCCGTGCGGATCAGCGTCGGGCTGTTCATGTGTTCGTAGGCCAGTTCCAGCACCCGGTGCGACAGGGTTGCCGAGAACAGCAGGTTCTGACGGTTGGCCGGCGGCGGCATCTTGCGGAACATGTAGCGGATATCGTCGATGAAGCCGAGATCGAACATGCGATCGGCTTCGTCGAGTACCGCCACCTCGATCGCCTTGAGTGTATATACCTTCTGCTTGAAATAATCGATCAGCCGGCCGGGCGTGCCGATGAGGATATCCACCCCGTCGAGTAGTGCCTGGCGCTGCTGTTCGTAACCAGTGCCGCCATAACACACGACGGTCTTGAGTCCGGTGCCTTCGGCCAGGGGGAGCGCATCCTTGTAGATCTGGTCGGCCAGTTCGCGCGTCGGCGCCAGAATCAGCGCGCGCGGTTGGCTGGCCTGCGTGGGCGCATGCTCGCTGGGCTCGGGCGACTGCCGCAGCAATTTATGCAATGTCGCCAGCAGAAAAGCGGCGGTCTTGCCGGTGCCAGTGTGCGCCTGGCCGGCGATATCGTCGCCGGCCAGCGCCAGCGGCAGGGTCTCCGCCTGGATCGGCGTGGCGTACGTAAACCCCCGTTTCGACAGGCTTGCCTGGATCGCGTCATGCAGTCCAAGGCTGTCCAGGCGGGTATCGGAGAGCATCTTCTGCGCGGTGGGGCTGTCGGCGTTGGAGGTATCGGTCATATGGGCCTTGCAAGCACGTTGTGAAAAACACCGCGTTGGAGCCGTTGCGGCGAGGGGGTTGAAAAACGCGCCAAGATAGGCTCCAATAGCGATAACTCTGCGAATACAGGATTTCGCTGTCTCGCCCGAACCCCTTGGGTTCGCTTTTCGGCACTGTTTCTGCAAACCGCACTATAACAGCTTGCGGCCATCCCGATGGTCCGGTGACGGTCGTGCCCTGTATCGCTTGCAAACTTTTCCCGCGCCCTCAGGTACAACCCGTACATGCACCGGCACGATACGCTGGTCGCGCGCAACCGTTTATTTGTCCTGCTCGATCGTGAGGACCTCCATGAGTGAAAATATCGTAAAAGTCAGTGACGACAGCTTCGAGAAAGACGTGCTGTCGGCCTCCGGCCCCGTGCTGGTGGATTACTGGGCCGAGTGGTGCGGCCCCTGCAAGATGATTGCACCCGTGTTGGAAGAACTCGCCGATGAGTATGACGGCCGGCTGACGGTCGCCAAGCTCGATATCGACGAAAATCCGGATACACCGCCCAAATATGGCATCCGTGGTATTCCCACGCTCATGTTGTTCAAGGATGGTGAGGTGGCCGGTACCAAGGTCGGTTCCGTTTCCAAAACCCAGCTGGCCGAATTCGTTGACCAGCACATCTAAACGACTTGCAGGCCGCCGGCAGGCGCCGGCGGCCTCCTGCTCATTCCCCTCCCAATTACCGCGTAACGCTCTGTTTCGTGGCAATCCAACCCGATAGATAGCCGTGTCCGAAGAAACACTTGAAGAACGCCAGGCCCGGGAATCCAAGAATGGTGGCAATGGCGGCAACGGTGGAAACAACCGCCGCGGCCGTCGCCGCAAGAATCCCAATAGCGGTGGTGGTGGCGGTGGCAACAAGCCACGCAACAACAACAATAACAACAACCGCGGTCGCGGCGCCTCCAACAAGGGGCCCAACCGGCCGCCGAACGAGGATATCGGCGAGGCCGAATTCGAGGCGTATGCCGGCGTGACCAACGACGACGGACCGATCCTCAACCTGACGGAACTCAAGCGCAAGACAGCCGCCGAGCTGATGGAAATGGCGCAGGAGATGGATCTCGAGAACATCTCGCGCATGCGCAAGCAGGACCTGATCTTCGCCATGCTCAAGGGGCATGCGAGCGCCGGCGAACGCATCTACAGCGACGGCGTGCTGGAAATCCTGTCCGATGGTTTCGGCTTTTTGCGCTCGAGTGAATCCTCCTACATGGCCGGGCCAGACGACATCTACGTGTCGCCCAGCCAGATTCGGCGGTTTGCCCTGCGTACCGGTGATACGGTCAGTGGCCGCATCCGACCGCCCAAGGAGTCGGAGCGTTACTTCGCGCTGCTCAAGGTCGACGAGATCAACGAAGACCCGCCCGAGAAATCCAAGGGCAAGGTCCTGTTCGAGAACCTTACGCCGTTGTTCCCGACCGAACGGCTGGTCATGGAGCTGGGCAACGGCTCCACCGAGGACATCACGGCACGCACGATCGATCTGGTTGCGCCGTTCGGCAAGGGCCAGCGTGGTCTGGTGGTGTCGCCGCCCAAGGCCGGCAAGACCATGATGCTGCAGAACATCGCGCAGTCGATCGCACACAATCAGCCGGATTGCCACCTGATCGTTCTGCTTATCGACGAGCGTCCGGAAGAAGTCACCGAAATGGAACGCTCGGTGCGTGGCGAGGTGGTGTCCTCGACGTTCGACGAGCCGGCATCTCGGCATGTTCAGGTTGCCGATATGGTGATCGAGAAGGCCAAACGGCTGGTCGAGCACAAGAAAGACGTGGTGATCCTGCTGGATTCCATTACCCGGTTGGCGCGCGCCTACAACACCGTGGCGCCGTCGTCCGGCAAGGTGCTCACCGGCGGTGTCGATGCCAACGCGCTGCAGCGGCCGAAACGCTTTTTCGGTGCGGCCCGCAATGTCGAGGAAGGTGGCAGCCTGACCATCATCGCCACGGCGCTGGTGGAGACCGGCTCCAAGATGGACGAAGTCATCTTCGAGGAGTTCAAGGGTACCGGCAACATGGAAGTCCATATGGACCGCCGTATTGCCGAGAAACGCATCTACCCGGCCATCCACGTCAACCGGTCGGGCACCCGGCGAGAAGAAAAGCTGGTGCCCCAGGACGAACTGCAGCGCATGTGGGTGTTGCGCAAGCTGCTGCACGGCATGGATGATCTGGCGGCAATGGAGTTGCTGATCGATCGCATGAAGCAGACCAAGACCAACGCCGAGTTCTTCGAATCGATGAAGCGCTAGTTGGATTCGTTGCGTGAAGCATAAAAAAGCGGGCGCGATGCCCGCTTTTTTATGTCATGCGGCAGTGCGCCACCGATGGCGCCTGGGTGTTTACTTGATCATGAAAGGCTTGATGACGGGTTTGCCGTCGGCCTTGGTGGCACCGTCGGTCTTGCCGCCCGAGTCGGAAAATTCGAATTCGCCGTGATGTCCGGTGTCGTTGTGCAGCATCGCGAACAGCTTGTCGCCGGTCGCCACGGACTGGTTCAGTTCGACCGCAACCTCGTGATGCTCGCCTTTGTCGACCTTCTTGTGGCCAATGGATTCCGGCGCCTTGATCTTGCCGTTGTCATCTGCGGCGTGAATCACCAGAAAGCCGTCGTTGGGTATGGTGAAGTCCTTGATGACGACGGTATCGTCGGTCACTTTCTGGTCTTCCACTGTCAGCGAGGCGCTCATATGGGTATCGGCCTTGGAACTGGTTTGGCTGGAAGCCTCCTGCTCACTGGACGAATGCATGGCATCGTTGCCGGCGAAGGCAGCGCCGCTGATGGCGACGGTGCTCCCCGCGAGCAGCGCGAGAGCGGTGTTCTGGAGTGCGCGATAGGTCATGTTGGGCCTCCTGAGCAGGGTGTTGGCAATCACTGCCGACCCTATCGCGCGAAGCTTGCCAGCAGCTGAACGGGGCGCCGGTAGCGCCGTGGTTTCAGCGAGTGTCGAGCGTGTCCACCGCCTGTTTCAAACGAGGGGCCATGATCTCGGCCTGCTTGCGCCAGCCCCGTGACAGGCTGCTCACCAGCGCAGCGTAGCCGTCGTCGTCGAGGATGACTCGCTGACGAAAACCGCGACCCGCGATTTGCTTGCCGGCCGCATCGAGCAGCTGCCACTGACCCGCGATATGCGCGGTACCATCGTAGTGTCCGAGAAACTCGTCCACATGCACGATCAGCTGGGCCGCCGGGGCCTGACCGTGTCGTGATCCGGTCCGCCGTATGTCGACACCGGTGAGTCGGCGTTGCAGCGCCATGCTCAGGGTGTCGGTCAATTGAACAGCCAGCGGGGACGCCCAGCGGTTGTTGTTGGCAATGACCACCCGGTGAGCGGCGGTTTGATAGACGATGCCGGATTCGTCCAGATACGGCGCCACGGTCACCGTTTCTACCGCCAATACCGGTGCCGCGGTGGTCGGTGAGGTGGTGGGCGCGGCGTAGTCCGAATCGAGCTTGAACAGCGACGGCGCCGTTCCGCCACCCGCGCAGCCCGTCAACGCCAGCGCGCCGCACAGCAGGAGCAATCGAATAACAGTCATGGGCGGGCTCTGGGAACGGGATCAGGGCCACCGGAGGGGCCGAAGATCAGGGCATTGGGATCGTCGCGCAGGGTTCGGGCCAACGGCGCGACATCGTCGAGCACGCGGTTCAGGCGCTTGAGCGTGCGGTTGAAGTCGTCGTAGGCCGGTGCGCCCTCCTGGTAACTGTCCAGGGTGTTGCTCAGCTCCGACAGGACATCGCGCAACTCGTTGGGCAGACGCTGTGTATCCGGCGCCTCGAGCAGCTTGTTGACGTTGCGCGTGGCCCGGTGCAGTTCGTCCAGGGTAGCGTTGGAGGTTTCCAGTGTGTGTTTGAGGTCTTTGACGACCGGTTTCAGATCGAAGTCGTTGAGCTTGTCGACCAGGTTGGACAACTGTTGCTGGATGTTGGTGATCTGACTCGGCTGGCTGGGAAACACGGCATAGTCGCCCACGGTGGTGGCGACATAGGGCTTTGCACCGTCATCGAATTGCAGGTTGATGAACATGGCTCCGGTCAGCAGATTTCCGGACTTGATCGTGGCCCGTAAACCGTTTTCGAAAAAACGTTGCAGGTTCTTGCGCCATTCCGGCAACGTCCAGTCGAGCCAGTCGCGGCCGACCCGCTGTGGTTCGATGGCGATCTGTACCGGAATCTTGAAGTCGCCGAATTGCTGGGTATCGAAATTTTGCCGGAAGAAGGGCACTTCCATGACCGTTCCCACGCGGATGCCGCGGTATTCGACCGGCGCTCCGGCGCTCAGTCCGCGCACGGAATCATCCAGTAGAATCACGTACTCGAGTTGTTCGTCGAAACGCTCCTGGGCCGCGGCGTTGCGGGTGGAGTACAGCTTGTAGCGATCGCCGTCCTGTGCACGCGTGTCGGGTTTGACCCCATCAGGCAGACCGAAGGTCACGCCCCCGGCGAGCACGCTCTGAATCGAGCCGAGCTGCACATCGACGCCATCGGAGCCGAGATGGAAATCGATGCCCGAACGCAGCCAGAACTGGGTCGCATTGCTGATCAGTGAGGCGAATGGTTCGCGCACGAACACGCGATATTGCATGCGTTTGTCTTCGGTCGAGAACTCGGCGGTTTCGATCTGACCGACCGTCTGCCCCTGGTAGATGATCGGATCGCCGATCGCCAGCGAGTTGTCGTCATCGCTGGTGAGTGTCACGGCGACTCCGGGTTCGTCGCTGGACGTCGCCGGCGGATTGTCCCGTACGGCGAACTTCCGGCGCGATTGTTCCGCGTCGCCCGGCTGTAACTGGATATAGGCGCCGGACAGGATAGTGCCCAGGCCGCTTACGCCCTGGCGGCCGACCCGTGGCTTGACCACCCAGAACTGGCTGTCCTTGACCAGTAGTTCGGCGGTATCCGGATCCATCTGCACGGTGGCGATGGCGCCGTTGTAGTCCTCGGTCAGGTGTACGCTTTCCACTCGGCCGACTTCCACGCTGCGTACCTTGACGAGCGTCTTGCCGGCCTCCAGTCCGTCGGCGGTGTCGACCGCGAGGCTCACTTCCGGGCCTTTGGAGGCGACATTCTGGTACAGCAGCCAGACGCCGATCAGGGCGGCTCCCAGGGGAATCAGCCAGACGGGAGACAGGCGCCGGCGTCGCGGTTGCGTCAGAGTTGCGGTATCGTCGTTTTCGCTCATTAGGGTGCCAGTGTACTAGTCGGCATCGGCCGGATTGCGCCAGAGTCGCCGCGTATCGAATGTCAGCGCGGCAACCATCGTCACGATTACCACCGCTGCGAAGGATAACGCCGCCGGGCCGGGGTGAATGGACATCAGTGCGCCCGCCTGGACCAGCGCGCCGAGTACCGCGACCACGAAGACATCGATCATCGACCAGCGTCCGATTTTTTCGGTGATTCGGTATAACCGCATCTGCCGGCGGCCCTCGGAACGGCCGCTCGGCGGACCGTCATTGCGGGCCACGCGACACAGCCATGCCAACGCGAGAATCTTGCTGATCGGCACCACAATACTGGCCACGAAAATTACCAGGGCGATTGGCCAGGAGCCAGCTTCCGCGAGGTGAACGACGCCGCCGATGATCGTCTGAGGGTCTGGTTGGCCGAGTGTGCGAGTTGACAGGATCGGGTAGATATTGGCTGGTATGTAAAGAATCGTGGCGGTCAGCAGCAGCGCCCATGTCAGCTGCAGTCGATCGAAACCGGCGCTGAAATGACGTTTGCTGCAGCGCGGGCAGCGATACGGGGAGTGATCCGGAAACGGTGTGTCACAGGCGTGGCACGCCATCAGTTGCTGGCTGCGCCCGGTACGCCCGGGTTGTATGCCACGGTTGATATCGGGTTGCGGCGCGATTCCGTCCCACAGCGACACCCAGTCGATGAGCGTCAATGTCCGCAACAGCAACAGCGCATAGATACAGAACGCGACAAATGATGGCCCGATATGGATCTGGGCCAGGCTCACGATCTTGATCAGGCTGACCAGTACGCCGACGATGAACACATCCGACATCATCCAGGGTTCCAGCGGCCGCAGCGTCCGGGCGATCACCATTGCGCCGGGCAGTCGATGGCCGCGACGGATACCGGCGCATAGATACACGAGCGAGCTCAGGTACAGCCCCGGCAGCACCACGGTGGTGCCGAGCAGCAACACGGCCAATGACGGGTAGTGGTAGCCGAGCAGGGAACGCGCGGCGTCGATGAACGACATCGTGTGGCCGATGCCCTGGGTGGAAAAACTCAGGAAGTCGAACGCGAACACCAGGCCGAGCATGATCAGTGCCGCCAGCGCCCAGGCCAGTGGACGTTGCATGTCACGCTGGGCAGCGGCTGCCACATGATGATGGCAGCGTGGGCAGTGCGCGGCCTCGCCAGGGGCGCGGGGCGGCAGGGCCATGACCCAGTCGCATTGGCGGCACAGAACCCGGCGCTGGCCGGTTGGTGTGGAGGACGCAGACATACGCGGCCACTATAACGGTCGGCGCGGGTTCGGGCCTATTCGCATGAAAAAAGCGGGCGTGGCGCCCGCTTTCAACAGCCGAGGTATCAGCGCTTGTCTATATCGACGTAATCGCGTAGCTGGTAGCCGGTGTATACCTGTCGCGGGCGGGCGATGCGCATGCCCGGGTCGGCCATCATTTCCGACCAGTGTGCGGCCCAGCCGACGGTGCGCGCGATCGCGAACATGGGCGTAAACATGTTGATCGGGATACCCAGCGCCTGGTAGATGATGCCGGAATAGAAATCCACGTTCGGATAGAGCTTGCGCTCCACGAAGTAGTCGTCTTCCAGGGCGATGCGCTCGAGTTCCAGCGCCAGCTCGAACAGTTTGTTGTTCTGCATGCCGTAGTGCTCGAGGACCTCGTGGCAATAGCCCCGGATGATCGTCGCGCGTGGATCGAAGTTCTTGTACACCCGGTGGCCAAAGCCCATCAGACGGAAGTCGTCGTTCTTGTCCTTGGCCTTTTCGATGTATTTGGGTACCTGGGACACGTCGCCGATCTCGGCCAGCATGTTCAGTACCGCTTCGTTGGCGCCGCCGTGCGCCGGGCCCCAGAGTGCGGCGATGCCGGTGGAGATGGCGGCATACGGGTTGGCGCCGGTGGAGCCGGCCATGCGGACCGTCGAGGTCGACGCGTTCTGCTCATGGTCGGCATGCAGAATGAACAGCACATCCAGCGCCTTCGCGGCGACCGGGTCTACCTCGTATTCCTCGGCCGGCACCGAAAACGCCATGCGCAGGAAGTTGGAGGTATAGTCGAGATTGTTATTGGGGCCGATCTTGGGCTGGCCGATGGAATGCTTGTAGGCCGCGGCCACGATGGTTGGCATCTTGGCGATCATGCGGCGCGCGAATGTCTTCCGGTGCTCGATGTTATGGATATCGGTCGTGTCGTGATAGAAGGCTGACAGCGAACCCACAATGCCGGTGAGCATGGCCATCGGATGGGCATCGTAGTGGAAGCCGTCGAAGAACTTCACCAACGACTCGTGCATCATCGTATGGCGTGTGATCGCGCCGCGAAAATCGCCCATCTGATCGGCGTCGGGCAGCTCGCCGCGCAGCAGGAGATAGCAGACTTCCAGAAAGCTGGAATGCTTGGCGAGCTGATCCACCGGGTAGCCGCGGTACATCAGGATACCGTTCTCGCCGTCGATGAAGGTGATGTCCGATTCGCAGCTGCAGGTGGCCGTGAATGCCGGGTCGTAGGTGAATACGCCCTGCCTGGTGTTGAGCCCGCGCACATCCACTGCCGGTGTGCCCAGGGTGCCCTCGATAATGGGCAGGTCGGTGGACTTGTTGTCCTGCGGATTGCTGAGCGTGAAGGCTGACTTGGTCATCGTTAACGTCTCCCGGTAAAGGCCAGAAAAATGCCTTGCTAGTCGTTGTTGGCGTCGATTACCGGCTGCGGGTAATGCGAAGGGTAATCGGTGCGGGCGACCTCGGTGGCAACCGCTGCCTGGGCCACGGCTGGCGGAATGAAATCGATCAGACGTGGATCGAACGGGCTGGGAATGATGTAATCCGGCCCGAATGTCATTTCGTCCTGCTCGTGGGCTTCCAGTACGCTGTTCGGCACGGGCTGGCGTGCCAGTTCGCCAAGCGCACGGGCGGCGGCCACACACATTTGCATGTTGATGCGCCGCGCGCGCACGTCCAGCGCGCCGCGAAAGATATAGGGAAAGCCCAGAACATTGTTGATCTGGTTCGGGTAATCGCTGCGCCCGGTGGCCATGATCAGGTCATCTCTGACGCTCTTGGCGTCCTCGGGACTGATTTCCGGATTCGGGTTCGACAACGCGAATATCACCGGCCTGGCCGGCATCATGCCGACCTGTTCCTTCGACAGGGTATCCGGCCCCGAGACCCCGATGAACACATCGGCTCGGGCGATCGCGTCGTCGACCGTGCGCAGGTCGGTGCGGGTTGCGAACTGAGCCTTCTGCTCGGTCAGGTCGTCGCGCTCGGAATGGATCACGCCCTTGCTGTCGCACATGAAGACGTTTTCCAGCTTCGCCCCCATTTCCAGCAGCAGGTTCATCGACGCCACGCCGGCCGCCCCCGCGCCCATGCAGACAATGGTCGCGTCGGCGAGCTGCTTGCCCTGCAGCTCGAGGGCGTTGATCAGGCCCGCGCCGACGATGATGGCGGTGCCGTGCTGGTCGTCGTGAAATACTGGAATGTCCAGTCGCTCGATCAGTGTGCGCTCGATCTCGAAACAGTGCGGCGCGGCGATATCCTCGAGGTTGATGCCGCCGAAGGTCGATGCGATGCGTTCGACCGTGTCGATGAAATCGGCGGGATCCTCGGCGTCGAGTTCGATATCGAAGACATTGACGTCCGCGAACTTCTTGAATAGAACGGCCTTGCCTTCCATGACCGGCTTGCTCGCGAGAGCGCCCGTGTTGCCCAGCCCCAGTGTGGCCGTGCCGTTGGAGATGACGGCGACCAGATTGCCCTTGGAGGTATAGTTGAAAGCGGCTTCCGGATCGTCCTGAATGGCCTTGACCGGTTCCGCCACGCCGGGCGTATAGGCCAGCGACAGCTCGCCGTAGGTGGTGAACGGTTTGGTGACCGAAATCGCCAGCTTCCCGGGTCGGGGATTGGCGTGATAGTCCAGCGCTTCGGCTTTGCGGGAATACTCGCTCATGCAGTTCAGTCAATCCGGCCAGGGCAGGCTGTCGCATGCACGGAATGCATGCGCAATGCCACGATAAACGGGCCGGCAGTATACCGTCGCAGCCGAGTCTCGACCAGGAACGCCCTCTGGATGCGTCTTGTGCTACCCGTTTTCAGGCAGTGCCTCGATATGTGAAAGGTGGGCATCCGGGCCGATTGCAATGACCAGCTCGATCGGCTGGCAGCATACAAAGCAGTCTTCGACATAACGCTGATCGCCGGCCGAGCCATCCACCACGATGGTAATGGCCTCGCCGCAGTAGGGGCAGGTGATGGCGGTTTCCTCGAGCATCAAGGCAGCAGCTCGGCCAGAATCGTGTCGAGAAAATACCAGCCCCGTTCGCTGGCCCGCACACGGTCAGGGCTGACCTCAAGCAGGCCGCGATCGATGGCGCCACTCAAGTGCGCCAGCAGTGCCGACCAGTCGAGGCCGGTGCGGTGTTCATAGTCGCTGCGTGTCAGCCCGTCGCGACGGCGCAGGGCGCCGAGCAGACATTCAAAACGGATATCCGTGGCTGTGAGTGTGCGGTGCTCGGTGATGGCCGCGGGTTGTCCGGCGGCCGTCATGTAACCGGTCGGCCAGCGCAGCCGCGCGGTGCGCTCGATCGTGCCGTCCGCGCGTGTCTGCTTGCCGTGGGCTCCAGCGCCGATGGCCAGATAATCGCCGAAACGCCAGTAGTTGTCGTTGTGGCGGCATATCGCGCCATCGCGGGCCCAGGCCGAGACCTCGTACTGGGCATAGCCGGCGGTGGTCAGGCGCTGGCTTCCGGCCTCGAAGATATCGGCGACTGTATCGTCTGCCGGCAAGGCCGGCGGGTGCTTGTGGAATGGCGTATTGGGCTCGAGCGTGAGCTGATAATAGGAGATATGCCCCGGATCGCGCGCCACGATCTGTTTCACGTCGGCCATGGCCGATGCCGGCGTCTGGCCGGGCAGGCCGTACATCAGGTCGCAGTTGAGAGCGGTAAAACCGGCGTCCTGCGCGTCGTCGATGGCGTTCAACGCGTCACGCGCGCCGTGGATACGCCCGAGTTCCCGCAGGCAGTGGTCGTCGAGACTCTGGATGCCCAGCGACAGCCGGTTGACGCCCGCTGCGCGCAGATCCGCAAAGCGGCTGTGTTCGGTCGTGCCCGGATTGGCTTCCAGCGTGATCTCGCAGTCGGTGGCAAGGCCGGGGCCGGCATCCAGCGCAGCGAGTATCCGGCCGATCGACTCGGCCGAGAACAGGCTGGGGGTGCCGCCGCCGAAGAATATGGTCTCGATCGGGCGTGTTTCGTCGGCCCGGGCAATCTCCCAGTCGGCCAGGACCGCCTCGATATAACGGGTTTCGGGCAGTGTGTCCGGGGCCCGGTGCGAATTGAAGTCGCAGTACGGGCATTTGCGCACGCACCAAGGCAGGTGCACATAGACCGATAACGGAACCGCATCACGCTCGGCGCGCGGCGCGGGTTCGGTCGAGACGGTTTCAGCCGTGTTCACGCCATCGCTCGACAAGCAGCCGCATCGCCCGGCCGCGGTGGCTGATGGTGTTCTTGCGGGCCGCCTCCAGTTCCGCGGCGCTGGCATCTTCCGCGGCGACCCAGAACAAGGGATCGTAGCCGAAACCATTATCGCCGCGCGCAGCATGGAGTATCGACCCCTGCCACACGCCGTGGGCAATGACCGGCACCGGATCGTTCGGGCTGCGGGTTGCCGCCAGACAGCAATGAAACGCCGCGCCGCGTTGTGCGTCCGGCACGTCGGCGAGTTCGGCCAGTAGCCGGGCGTTGTTGGCCGCGTCGTCACCGTGCGTGCCCGCGTAGCGGGCGGAGTACACGCCGGGGGCGCCGTCGAGCGCGTCCACCGCCAGACCGGAGTCGTCGGCGATCGCAGGCAGGCCGGTATGAGCGGCGGCGTGGCGGGCCTTGAGCAGGGCATTGTCGACGAAGCCGACGCCGGTTTCCTCGGCTGCCGGTACGTCGAAATCGCTCTGTGCGAGCAACTCGATATCCAGACCCGCCAGCAATGCGCGCATTTCAGCGAGTTTGCCGGCGTTGCCGGAGGCGAGCACCCAGCGCATCATTCCACCGCGCGCGCGGCGTTCTGCAACGCGATCAGTTCGCGGATGCCCTTATTGGCGTGGGCGAGCAGGGCGTCGAACTCGTCGCGCGAGAACGCATGGCCTTCGGCCGTACCCTGGACTTCGATGAACCCGCCAGCCTCGTTCATCACCACGTTCATGTCGGTCTCGGCCTGCGAATCTTCCGCGTAGTCCAGATCGAGCACCGGCATGCCGTCGTAGATACCCACCGATACCGCCGCGATCTGGCCGTGCACCGGGTTGGTCTTGAGCTTGCCGCTGGCGGTGAGTTTGGCCATCGCATCCACCAGCGCCACGTAGCCGCCGGTGATTGCGGCCGTGCGGGTGCCGCCGTCGGCCTGGATCACGTCGCAGTCGATGGTCACGCTGCGATTGCCCAGGGCTTTCAGATCCATCACCGCGCGCAGGCTGCGTCCGATCAGGCGCTGGATTTCCACCGTGCGTCCACTTTGCTTGCCGCGGGCGGCCTCGCGGGCGCCCCGGCTGTCGGTTGCGCCCGGCAGCATGCCGTATTCGGCGGTCAGCCAGCCCTGGTTAGTGCCGCGCAGCCAGGGCGGCACGCGATCCTCGACGCTGGCGGTACAGATCACGAGCGTGTCGCCGAAGCACACCAGCACGGAGCCGGCGGCGTGTTTGGTGAAATGACGCTCGAAATGCACTTCGCGCATCTGGTCGGGTGTTCGCCCACTGGGTCGCGTGCTCAAGAGGATCCTCGGGTAGCTGGTAAAATCGGCGGATTATTATATCAGCCGTGGTTCGCGCATCTGCGAACATGCCGCAAGCCGTATGCGATACTGCGCCGCCAGTGGATTTTCAGGCACGAAGGTTGATCGATGACCCGCAGCATGACCGGATTCGCGCGTAGCCAGGCCGAGGGCGAATGGGGTGTCCTGGTCTGGGAGCTGCGTAGCGTCAATCACCGTTATCTGGATATTCATCCACGCCTGCCCGACGCGCTGCGAGTGCTCGAGCCGGCGATACGCGAAGCCGTGGGGCAAGTGCTGTCGCGCGGCAAGGTCGAAGTCACCGCCCGGTTGCAGTCGGCCGACGCCAGCCAGGCGATCGAGATTGACCCGGAGCGTCTGGACGCGTTGTCCGAAGCCCTGTCGCAGGTACGCAGCCGGGTCATTGACTGCCAGGCGCCGGATGCGCTGCGGTTGTTGACCTATCCGGGCGTGCAGCGCGAGTCCGAGCCGGATACCCAGCGCCTGCACGCCGATGCGCTCGCCGCCCTCGACGATGCCTTGAAACAGATGCAGGCCATGCGCGCCGACGAAGGCGGGCGGCTCGCGGCCATGCTGCTGGAACGCGCCCGAGCCATCGGCGAACACGCCGACGGTGCCGCGGCGCGTCTGCCGCAGGTGCGCGAGGCCTGGCACGATAAATTGCGCACACGTCTGGCTGAGCTGGATGTGGACGCCGACCCGGCGCGCCTGGAGCAGGAGCTCATTTTCACCGCCCAGCGCATGGATGTGGCCGAGGAGCTCGATCGCCTGCACAGCCATATCGCCGCGCTCGAGCAGGCGCTGCAGAAAGAGGAACCCATCGGCCGCCGGTTGGATTTCCTCATGCAGGAGTTCAACCGGGAGGCCAATACGCTCGGCTCCAAGTCGCAGGACGCCGAGTTGACCGCCCATGCCGTGGAAATGAAGGTGTTGATCGAACAGATGCGCGAGCAGGTTCAGAACATCGAGTAGCCGCGCTGGCGGCTGGTTGGGGTATTTTCCGCCAATCCGTTATTGTCGGGGTTTGTTTTCAGGTAGGGGGATGTTCATGGAAATCGATAAGAGCCGGCCCGTGATGGTCACCGGCGGCAATGGTTATGTCGCCTCCTGGCTGGTCAAGTATCTGCTGGAAGACGGTATTGATGTGCATGCCACTGTGCGCGATCCGGATAACGCAAAGAAGGTCGGCCATCTGAAATCCATCGCGGAACAGGCCTCCGGCGAACTCACCCTTTTTGCTGCCGATCTGTTCGATGCCGACGCGTTCGACGCGCCCATGCAGGGCTGCGAGCTGGTATTCCATACCGCGTCGCCGTTTGTCATTTCCGGTATCAAGGATGCAGAGAAAGAGCTCGTGGAGCCCGCGCTTCGCGGCACCGAGAATGTGCTCGATGCGGTCAATCGTGTCGATAGCGTCAAGCGGGTGGTGCTCACATCCAGCGTCGTTGCGATCTACGGGGATGCCGCCGATATGGCCGATGCCGGCCTGAACGCCTTTACCGAAGCGCACTGGAACACCACGAGCAGTGTGTCACACCAGCCGTATAACTACTCCAAGACCTGTGCCGAGCAGCGCGCATGGGAGGTCAATGAGCAGCAGGATCGTTGGGATCTCCTGACCATCAATCCCGGTTTCGTGCTGGGTCCGTCACTGACCCGGACCAGTGATTCTGCAAGTCTGGCGACGATGAAGCAGCTTGCCGACGGCACCATGAAACTGGGCGCGCCGGAGTTGTATTTCGGTGTGGTCGACGTGCGCGATGTGGCGCGTGCCCATATCAAGGCAGGCTACACGCCCGGCGCCAGCGGCCGCCATATCACCAGCGGCGATACGATGAGCATGCTGGGTATGGGACAGGTTTTGCGCGGCGAGTTTGGCGATAAGTATCCGTTTCCCAAGCGGTATCTGCCGAAGGCGTTGCTGTGGTTGGTCGGGCCGTTCCAGGGGCTGGAGCGCAAGTTCGTGGAGCGCAATGTCGGACACGAGCTGGCCTTCGACAACAGCTATATCAAGCGGGATCTGGGCATGACGTTCCGGCCCGCCAGCGAGACCGTCATCGAGCATTTCGAGCAGATGCGCTCGAGCGGGGCGATCTGATAACGACGTTCGGGGACTGCTTGCCGCGCTGCGATCCTAGTCGCGGTACCAGCTGATGGTCATCGCGAAATTGTCCTTGTCGTGACAACGATCATCGACCTTGAATCCCCGGCGCTCGAAATGGGCGAGGATCTTTTCCAGATCGTCGTTATCGATATGGGCCCTGGATAACAGCACGACGGTGTGCGCCCGGTGTTCTTCGGATGCCGTCTGTATGGCCTGGTTGAGTGATTCGATGGCTTGTTGCGGGCCGTCGATCACCGATGTCATGTTGCGGCGTGCCTGCTCTGCTGTGATGTCGTGTTCAAGCATTGTTGCGCCTCCATCCATTGTCTGCACGCCGTCGTCGTGACGGAGCAGCCGCCCGGCGCGTCATCCGGACGTTATTCAATGTAATAACCGCTTGTACGGCTTTGTCAATATACAGCCCCCTAGGCGAGCTGAAATGCATCCACGCGAGGGGTGTGTCGTCGCGCGGGCGCGCTCACTTGACGTTGCGCAGTGCAGCATCCAGTGCGTCGCGCGGCACGCTGGAGGCGTCGCGCAGTGCGGCGGCGACCTTGTTGCGCGTGGGCTGGCCGCCGATCTCGGTTGCGGCCTTGAGAGCGCCTGTGGCGGCTTGCCGCGCGGCCGCGCTCGGATCGGCCCCACGCCTGGCGGCCGCTTCGATCGAACTGA